>Ga0302280_1000969_pt1 | contig 24777 bp, 22 predicted proteins | sample III_Fen_E1_1_FD_198771 | JGI IMG/M metagenome (GOLD analysis project Ga0302280, IMG submission 198771) | Peat permafrost microbial communities from Stordalen Mire near Abisko, Sweden - III_Fen_E1_1 | ecosystem: Environmental > Terrestrial > Soil > Wetlands > Permafrost | place: Sweden: Abisko... | reverse complement strand
AAAAAAATTCGGGAAATTACGAGAAATTGCGCCAACTAATGGCAAACGGGTGATAGCTCCAAATATAATGTCTAGTTAAAATGTGAGTACAGCCGTTTGCCGTTACTTGGAACAATCTGCCGATTATTATACTACGAAAATCGTGAAGGAAAAAGGGAAAAAAGAAAAGAACTATTGGAAACGAAAATCCCCGCCGAGGCGGGGACTATCGTAGACAGATATATTTGGAATTCTACCAACTCGGTTACAGCCGAAGCAGAACCTGTTAGCACTCACACACACCAAATATAGCAGATTTGAGCGATTTGTCAACCTAACTTATTCACATTACCTTCCCTACTGCGACTTATCCTTGTGTTGTTGCCGAACTAGCCTTTGCAGGCGGAACGAACGGATTTGTGCCGGCCTTTATTTCAGTTATATATTTCTCTGCTGTTGGAGCCTCATTAACCGAGCTTGATGCAATGTATTCCAACTGTGCAATTGCATCAGTTTTATCTCCGGCATATTCATCGGATGCAGCTAATCCTAATCGGCTCTGTAAATCAGTCGGTGTTGCTGTAACAATTTGCTGATAAATAGTTTGCGCCTCGGCATAGTTACCTGTAACAAATAATCCTTCTGCGTATGTCGTCTGAGCTTGTGTATATGCTGGAGCTTCATCGTAGGCTTTCTTCAATAAAGCGAGACCTTCCGTACTACTTGCTGCAGATGTTCCGCCGCTAATATAATTTTGACCAAGTGAAAAGAGAATACTCTGTTTAACCGAAGACAATTGATATGCACGAGACAAATATGGCAAAGCCTGACTCCACTGACCAAGATCATTAAAGAACGAACCTGCAAAAAGGAATCCCCGCAAATCTTTTGGTGTCGATTGTGCCTGTGCGGCTGCCTGATCCGAAGTCAATTGATAATAATTGTATTTATCCTGATTTGAAGTGCTCTGCGAACCAATAACTGATTCCGAACAACTGTAAATTTGTTCACGAGTTTCCTGCTTGCCCATATAAACGCCAGTGTTCAATGCCTGCGTAAAGAGCGTTGGATCTAATGCTGGAGCACCCTGCTGTCCTGCACCCTGACAATTTTCCAAAGCAACAATCAAATCGACGTTTTGTTCGTACGGACGATAGTTGATGAAATAAAGGAGAAAGACCGTAACTGCGACAACAACCGGTGCAATAACCCATGTCACAATTTCGGAATCAACAACAGACGCTTGGACTTTTATTGGGGCACCGTTTGATCCAACAACGGACTTCTTTGCCGGCCACTGATTCTGGAAGAAAGACAATGTTACAAAAAACATCAAATAGCTTGCGAGATTATCAAACACGAACATATCGTGAATAATATACGCAACAACGAGACCGCTCCAAATTGCGCGTTCACGAATATCAAAAACATATGAATTCGTCCCGTCCGCATTTTCATTTTTTCGCCAAATTGCCATACCCAACAAAACAAACAACGCTACGTACGCCGCAAAACCGACAAGACCACCATTAATAGACCAATCAATAAAGGTATTATGCGCACGATCGAACCACTGTTCCTGACCCCATGCATTCGGATCATAATAGGTATTGAAAACATAATTAAAGTTTTCCTGTCCCCACCCGAGAATCGGCTTTGCTTCGAAACCTTTCAAAGCCATCGGCCAAATATACTGCAAACGAGCATTACTAACAGAAATCGAAGCGAGTCGATTCAAGACTGCATGACTCTGAACAAAATGTGTATTTCGAACTGCGTAAAAGCCGAGACCTAATACAACGAGCAAACCAATCAAGCCAAGAGAAATCGTCTTGCCGATTCTTTCAGAATTTGGAGCAAAAATTCCATAGAGTAATGCCGCGACAATCACCCCACCGACAACACCGAGCATTGTTCCACGAGTAAGTGACCCGACAAGAACAACAAGAAAGAGAAGTGACAAAATTCCATACAGAGCCGCCCAGCCGCGAGCCAAAACATTCTTCCATGAAACCTGCGCCATATAGAGAGCGAAAAATGTATTGAAAAGCATATACACCGCCAAATATTCAGCATTACCTAATTGAAGATCGAGACGTGGCATCGACTGATGAGCCAAATATGCCGTAAGCAATTGCCATACTCCTTGCAATGACATGTATGCCGCAGGAATAAATGAAATATTCAAAAACCAATACCAGATTTTTCGTGAAGAAACAACTGAAGAAAAAACTACGAAATACGCCCAGAGATGAATAATAGTAATCCAACCTTCCATGCGTTCATTGTTTGACCAAAGGCTGCGGATCGGATTCATACCGGTCATGTCCACGATAAACGCGACAATGGTGAAAATCGTTATGCCCCAAAAAAGAGGTGTTAACTTCGGTCGAACACTCGGATCACGAAAAGCGAGAATAACGTACAAAGCAAAAGCTACTTCAACAAGTCCACGAAATGCAAAGGCCTTCAATGTAATAAACGGAAAAAACATCCAATTCGCGACAAAAAGCGGAACAAATAATGTCGCACCGAGTAAAACGTAAATAATGTAACGCAGGGCGTTATTGCTTGTGTTGGTATTCATGGTCAAAATAGTATAGCATAGTAAGTAATTCACAGGAAAAATGGAGCAACTTATACAAAAAACTTCGGGTTTCGTCCAATCCCACGGTTTCAAACGCTACGCCTCGAATACGAGTTGGCTGTTTCTCGGACGCGTCTTCACGCTCGTCATTGCCTTTTTCGTATCGACCTATGTCGCGCGATATCTCGGTCCAAACAATTACGGGATTTTGAGCTATGCTATTGGAATAGTCGGGCTTTTTTCATTTGTGGCAAATCTTGGTGTTGACCAAATCATTTTTCGCGAACTAATTAAATTTCCGGAAAAAGAAGCTGACTTGCTCGGTTCCGCAATGACCCTTAAATTTTTCGGCGGACTCATCGCCTATGCCGGCGTTGTTATCACGACTCTTACCATCGACCATAATTGGTTTATTTCATCGCTCATACTCATCATTGGAGCGACGTTTTTTTTCACACCACTTCAAACACTCAATTATTATTTTCAAGCAAAAGTAGTATCGAAAAATACCGCGCTCATCCAAGTTATAACAGTTGTCATCCTTTCGATAATGAAAATTGCAATTGTTTTCTTTAATAAAGGTATTTATTTTCTCGCTGCAGTGGCATTAGTTGAACCAATTTTGTACGCATTCTTCTATATATATGCATATTCGCGCTCGGCTCCGGTTCGAAATTGGAGTTACACACGTTCGACTGCACTGCTTCTCTTACGAGATTCATGGCCGTTTATGATTGCCATTGCTTTTTCAATTATTTACACGCGTATCGATCAAATCATGATTGAACATATGCTGAACGCGACAGCCGTCGGTATTTATTCAGTCGGGGAAAACATCGCTGAAGTTTGGTATTTCGTCCCGGGTGTAATCATAAGCTCGCTCTTCCCCGCCATCGTCAATGCCCGCACCATGAACAACGGAAGCTATGAACGACGACTGTTTTATTTTTTCATATTGATCGGGGCTGTGTCGCTTTTGTTCGCTCTGCCAATCCATTTCCTCTCCAACTTCATTATTTGGATTTTGTATGGAAGTAAATACGCCGGCAGCGCTATTATTTTGAGCGTCTATGTTTGGGCCGGCATCGGCTACAATATCGCGACGGCTGCGACAAATTATTTGACCGCAGAAAATCACCGTATCGCCATTTTTATGAGCGCCATGGTCGGTGCGGTGTCAAATGTTATACTGAACCTCATCTTTATTCCGCGTTTCGGAATCATAGGTTCGGCATACGCGACATTAATTTCATATTCGCTCATCCCGATTTCAATGCTCGCCTCGCGTACGATCCGTGTACATGCGTATAAAGTCCTAAAATCAGTTTTGGTTAGGATATAAACTAATTTCCGAAAATAAAATGAAAAATGCACAAAATCAATCGTCGTCGGCTGAAATTATCGTGAGTTCAATCACGCCGTGTTTTCGCATGAAAAAATATCTGAAGCTTTTTCTGGAGGAATTGCCAAATCAGACGATGTTTGAGCAGTTGGAAATCGTCATCGACCACAACGAGCCGGATGAAGAGGAAATCGCCTGGATAAAGGACTTCCAAAAAAAATATCCGGGCCGAATCAAACAGATTATCGTTCCGAAAGTCGACCCTATCGGCACGTCCATGAACCGCTGCATAAAGGAAGCGTCCGGAAAATACGTCACCATATGGAACGTCGACGATTTACGCACGTCGAATTCAATTGAATTGCAAGTCGCGGAACTCGAAAAAAATCCAGAAGTCGGCATCGTTTATGGAAATTTCCTCGTTGTCCGATCATTCGGCTCGAAGGACGGTAGACTGACCGAATTTTCACACTACCCCGCGAGCGAACTGACCCGCTCCATGATCACCGGACCATTCATCATGTTCCGCAAGTTGCTCTGTGAAAAAGCGGGCTATTTCGACGAACAATTGAAGTCCGGCGCCGATTTTGATTTGTCGGTACGTCTCGCCTTTCACGCGAAAGCATCGATGCCCCGCGAATTGCTTGGCTACTATCTGAACGAAGGCCTTGGCGCCAGCACCCGTCCGAATTCCAAGCAGCCGCTCGACCGGACAACCATCGAATTGCGCTACGGCATTTATGACAAAATTGATTACGACATCGTCCCTCACAGCACGTCCGAGCACAACATACCTATGATCATGCAATTTGGCCAATGGGTTCCGGTTTCAAAATTTGTGCCCGATTATGCAAAAGTTTTGGAAAAGCGGCGCGCAATATGGTTTGTAAAAGGCATGCGACGCTATTTCTTCCATAAAATATTTTTTACAAAGCAGATAAAAGCGAAATTGAAGCCGATCGCTAAAAAATTACTGAACAAAAAATAAAATGAAAATAATCGCCCTCATGCCGCTGAAAAATGAAGAATGGATCCTGAAGACCACCATTCCGCATTTGAAAAAATTCACTGACGAGATTATCTGTCTCGACGGAGGTTCGACCGACGGCACCGTCGCATATCTGAAATCAGCCGGCGTACACGTCCGGCCGCAAAATGAAAAGAAAACAAATTTTTCGGCGTGGAGGCGCGAACTGCTCGACTGGGGTCGAGAGCGCGGCGGAACACACTTCGTCTGGCTCGATGCGGACGAAGCCTTCACGACAAACTTTTTGGAGGGATTCCGCGACCGGCTCTCGAAAATGAAACCGGGCGAAAAACTGGCCCTCCAGTGGCTGTGCCTTTGGAAAAGCCCCTATGTATACCGCGACGACACTTCAATCTGGAGCAATCTTTATAAAGATTTCATCGTATGCGACGATCCGAAAACGTCTTTTGACAATACCCTTATCCATGAAGGCCGGACGCCGGGACCAAACACAAATCCGGACGGAACAATTTCCTGGACAAAAATTCCGCTTGATGAAGGCAGCGTGCTTCACTTTCAATTCGTGCCCTTCAAAAGATTCCAGATCAAGCAGGCGTACCAGCGGTGCCGCGAACTCGTCATGAGCACAGGCTCGGCGCTGCGCATCAACAACAAATATTCGGTGACGCTTGACGATCCAAACGCCCGGATAAAATCGATTCCTCCGGAATGGCTTGCCGACATCGGAACCGGCGGCAACCTCGAGGCGATTTCATCCGTAGCCGACAACTGGTTCATGGCTGGAATTATGGTCTACTTCAAAGAAAAAGGCTCATTGTATTTCGAACCCCTCCAGATATGGCACGTCCCGGAATTAAAAGAATATTTTATAAAGGAAAACGGCCGGACACCCAAATCCCGTACCTATCCGGCATTCGTCATATGCGCAAAAAAACTTCTGGACAAAACAAAAAATAAAATCCGCACTGTGCTAAAATAACATCAAGTCGAGAATACTCGACATAAGTGTTCCCTTACCCTTAAATATGATTAAAAAAACTGACAAAAGAATAGAAGAAATCGTAAAAAGCTTGCCGAAAAATCTGAAAACCGTGGATATCGGGGGCGCCTACGCCCCGATACGGCGCGCGGATTATGTTATCGACGCGATTCCCTACTCGTCAATAAACTGGAGTCTCGCAAAAGGCGGGACCGAACAGCATTTCACGGAAAAAACCTACATACAGCATGACATCTGCGACAGAAAGCCCTTCCCTTTTCCCAACAAATTCTTCGACTATTCATTCTGTTCGCACACGCTCGAAGACATCCGCGATCCGATATGGGTATGCTCGGAAATCATCCGCATCAGCAAGGCCGGCTACATTGAAATCCCTTCGCGACTGTATGAGACGACCTTCAGAGCGGAAGTAAAGGGTCTTGCGGGAGCGGCCCATCACCGCTGGATCGTCGACATCGACAAAAAAGGCCGACTCCGCTTCACCTTCAAATACATGCATGTCCATACGCGATCCGTCAACAAGAACCGGATAAAATACGACAAGAACAATCCCGACATGGTTTTGGCGACGGAATGGTCGGGCTCATTTGATTATTTTGAAAACTGGCTTAATTCAGGAAAGGAAACATTCGAGTACTATCTTAACAGGCCGATAACGGAAAAGGAAAAGTGGCGGATATACCGAAAGACCTACGGAAGAAACTTCATTCTGAACTGGATTGCCTATATCAAAAAAGTCTACTTCCCGGGCAAAATCAAATGAAAAAGCTGTTTTACATGTGCGCCGACATATGCAGGAAAAAGCTGGGCATCCAGCTTACCTACATTAAAAGGACGACCGGACTGCTGGGACTGACCGCCGTGCGTTCGGCAAAAGGCTTCTGGTATGCGGGCGATGTCTTTGACAGTAGTGACATCGCCTACAACCTCGTCGTGAACGGAATCGTTGAAAAGGAAGACACCGAACTGGTGGAAAAAATCCTGACGTTTTTCCTTCAGTCAAAAAAAGACATCCATTTTTATGACATCGGCGCAAACACCGGCTACTACGGAATCTTCGCGGTATATCTGGGCAAGGGAAAAATCGACTGTGTGTCCTTCGAGCCGCTGAAGGAACATGCGGACTGCATACGTAGCAGCGCTTTCCTCAACAGGATCGAGCCGTTCATGAAAATATATGAAATGGCACTCGGGTCGCGCGAGGCAACGGTGGAAATGAAAGTCTTCGGCTCCGGATCAAGCATTACCGAAAATTTCCTGCCCGATGCCGCATACCCAACCCGCACCGTTACCGTCACGACCCTCGACGCAATCATCAAAAAGGATTCTCTTCCGAATCCGACATTCGTAAAAATCGACGTCGAGGGATATGAATATGAAGTCCTCAAGGGCGCGATCTTCACGCTGACGCAGACAAAACCGGTATTTTTCATTGAAATAATCAAATTCCTGAAGCCGTTCCTGAATCCGAATTATCAGGCCACCTTTGACCTCATGAAAAATGTAGGCTATGAATGTCATGCGTCAAGCGGAAGCGGCGACGGAGCGCGGATGTTTCTTTTCCTCCACCCAGATGTTCATGTTAATTTAATCAAACACCTTTCCTAGAGATCCATGAAATCCATCGCAAAAAAAATCGTGTACGCCCTTCCCGTTCCGCTTCAGCGGGCATTTCTGCGCGCATATGAAAAGGCACACGTCAGAAAGAATTGTTCAGTGTTTCCTGTAAATGACGACAGACGCGACATGTTGGACCAGCGAAAAAACATTCTCTTCTACCACGTCTCCGGACTGAGTTTCGGAGGCACCGAAAAATTTCTTCAGATCATCGCCAAGCATACCGACCCAAAAAAATACCGCGCCTTTTTCATGTATTCGCCGCAGCCGCGAAACGGTTCGGGACAGACATCCGACGGACGAAAAAAATATCTGCAGGATTCAGCGGTCGAATTCGTGCCCTTTACCTACGAAAGCATGTCCCGGAAATACCCCTACCGGTTGACGGGAATGAAGCCGACTTTTATAGAAACAATCAGGGACAAAAAAATTGACCTTGTCATAACGGCTGGATCAGGATACACGGAATATCCCTTTAATGAAATTTCCTCCCTGCCAATACTGGTCCTGAACATATTTGGATCGCCGAATATCCAGCCGAATATAATAAACAATATCTGCATATCACATGAAGTTGCGGCAAAATTGTCGCCGATTGTTCCTTCGGAAAAAATATCCGTAATGTACATACTTTCGGAACAGCCTTCGCAGGAAGCGGCTGCAGCCGGAAACGCAATACGGCTCAAATTTGGAATAAAGGAAACTGACACAGTTTTCGGCAGAATCGGCCGGGCGGACGACAATATTTTCGATCCAATCGGCATTCGAGCCTTTCAAAAAATAGTATCCATCGACCGCTCCGCGCATTACTTCATCATGTCCCCGCCGCCGGTATTGGTCGGCATTGTTGAAAAGGAAAAAATCCCGAACGTCCATTTCCTGGCACCAAGTTCGGACGAATGTGAAATCTGGGCTTTTCATGCTTCAATCGACGCACTCGCACACTTCAGAAAAGACGGTGAATCGTGCGGACTCAACATTGCCGAATCGATGCTTTCGAAAAAACCTGTCATCAGCCACCGGTCAGCACAATGGAATGCGCATCTTGAATATCTTGAACCTGCATTTTCGCGGGTTGCGGAAATAAATAATGTCGACCAATATGCCGGATATATGAAGGAATTTGTCGCACTGAAAAAATCCGGCGAACTGCAGAAAATGGGCGAACTCGCAGCCAAAAAAGCCGAACCGCTTTTCCTCGTCGAAAACAACATTACCCAAATCGAAGTTTGGATTGATTCCGCAATTGATTCCTGCCGAAAATAGATTACTATTAGCCAATGCTCATAATCCTCACCAAACCCTGCGGCTTCCATCCGTTCAATTCCGAATGGCTCAAATATTATGCCGGAAAAATCACGGGTAAACACCGGGGCCCTGAAATGGTGGCTCAAAGCCTGTCGCGCGGCCTCACTGAACTTGGCGTGCCACACCGACTCAATCCTTTTTTTGTGCCATTTTTCATTCCTTCTGACGTAAAACCCAAAAAAAACTTCACCGTCCATGTGGTGAGCGGCGCAAAAACCCTGCAATGGGCCTTGAAATTAAAACAGAAAGGCAAAATCGCGCGACTCATCGCAGGACCGGCGATATCGGTTGTGCCGGATGACCACAATTCAATCCTGAAAAATCCCCTCATCGAAACCATCGTCTTTCCCGGCCAATGGACCAAGGATTTTTTCTCAAGCATCGACCCGTATTTTAAAAATAAAATTGAAGTCTGGCCGGCAGGCGTCCGCGCCAATGTCGCCGTCAGCAGCCGCAAAAACAGCGGCGGCATTGTGTATTTTAAATTTACACCGCTGGAAATCCGCAAAGCAATAATACATGAACTCGCGACGCATGACATTTCATATAAAACCTTCGAATATGGAAACTTCAAACAAGCCGATTATTTCGCTGCGCTCGAAAAAGCCGACTGGATGATCCATCTTTCCCCTTCCGAAAGCCAGGGCATCGCCCTTCAGGAAGCCTGGATCCGCGACGTGCCGACCCTCGTCTGGAATCCTGGTGTCTGGAAATATCAGGCCACAGATGGAAAAAAATATTCCTGGAACGACGCTCTGATCAGTGCTCCGTATCTGACCGCGGAATCGGGCATGACTTTCGCAAATGCATGGGATTTTAAAACGGCTTTTGAAAAATTTGCCGGCCAACTGCAAACTTTCACACCCCGGGCATATTGCATGAAAACCCTGACCGATATGCAAAGCACGAAACGGTTTCTTGAGATAATAGCCCAAAAATAGTACTATACCTCCATGAATTCCTTCTTCAGCAAAGTCATTTTTCGCCTCTTCGGGGTGCAGATTATCCACAGCCAACTCGGCGAAGACCTCATTTTATCAGTCCTCCTCGAGGGCAAGAAAAACGGCTTCTATGTCGATATCGGCGCCAATAACCCGAAAAAATTCAATAACACCTATTTGCTCTACAAATCCGGCTGGCATGGCATCAACATCGAACCGAATCCGACAAAAATTGCCGCGTTTAAACGCCGCCGTTCTCGCGATATAAATTTGGCGATCGGCGTCGGATCAAAAGAGTCGACAATGAAATACTACCGTTTCGATGAAGACACTTTGAATACATTCGATCAAAGCACCGCCGAAAAAAATAAAAATATGTGACATGTGCTCGAAAATGTCATTGACGTTCCGGTAAAGCCGCTCTCTGTTATTTTCAGGGAAAATCTGCCGGCAGTTAAGACTGGTACCGCAGCCATCGATGTCATGTCGCTCGACACTGAGGGCTACGACATGGAAGTTTTGAAAAGCAACGACTGGAAAACATACCGTCCAAAATTTATCATTATTGAAACGCTTGAATATAAACGAACCGGCCTCGGCGAACGCTATGACAACGTTTTCAATCCATACATGAAATCAATCGGCTACGAACCGGTCGCGAATACTGTTGTAAATACCATTTATCAGGACGCAGCGTCGGGAGTACCCGCGTCGTGAAGATTACTTCACATAAGTGTTCCCTTGAGTGTCCGCTAAAACTCCCCTTAAATGAACCATTTTAAACCCTTTGTCAAAAAATTCCTGCGAATCGCACTGATGCCGTTTATTCTCGGCGATTATATGCGGTTCAAAAAAGCAGCAAATAAATCCGGCGCAAGTGCAGACCAAAAACGTTTTACTCTTTCCCTCCGCGACGCGCATCCGCAGATAAAGGACAAGACGATTACGACCGGATTCGACCGGCATTACGTTTACCACACTGCATGGGCCATCCGGAAAGTCCGCGACCTCAATCCGAAAAAACATATCGATATCAGCTCGAGCTTGTATTTCTGCACACACATTTCCGCATTCATTCCGACCGAATTCTATGACTACCGACCCGCTGAATTGTCGGGACTTGATGGGCTTGTGACCAGCATAAAGGGCGACCTGATGAAGCTTCCCTTCGCAACCGACAGCGTCGCCTCGATTTCATGCATGCACACCGTCGAACATATCGGCCTCGGCCGTTACGGCGATCCGATTGATCCAAATGGCGACATAAAGGCAATCGAGGAGCTGAAACGCGTTGTCGCCCGTGGCGGCTCACTCCTTTTCGTCACACCCGTCGGCAAACCGAAGATTGAATTCAACGCGCACCGTATTTATGCGTACGCGCAGATTATCGACATGTTCACAAAAGGCCCGAATGCACTAAAGCTGAAGGAATTTTCGCTCATAAAAGAAAGTTCAGGTGGTCTCATCGCCAATGCTACGCAGGAAATGGCGGACGCCGAACACTATGCATGCGGCTGTTTTTGGTTCGTGAAGTAGAGTTTTTATTTAAAGACCGAAATTGCCTTTTTTGCGATTGCGCGGACAGATTTGTAGCCGACGGCTTTTTGGAGGGTGTATTTCATAAGACCGCTCTTGTACCATTGGGCTTTTCGCTTTTCGAGAAGTTTTTCGTAGTGCGGCACAAACGAGGAAACGCTCGCCCATTTTCCGTCAACCTTTAGTTGCGCAATTGAATATTTTTCAGCAGCGGTAAGATAATCATAATCGACTTTATCGTAAATGCCGTAGCGAAGTTCAACGACGGTACGTTCCGGTGCTTGAGCCGAAGCAAGATAACCCTTCGAATGCATTCTCTCCGGAAAATATGAGCCCAATATCCCCGATGTTCGTGCCGCCTTCGTATGAAAACCGAGACGAACCGCAAAATCGAAATCGGCTGCTGAACGTAACTGTTCGTCAAACATGCCCACTTTTTTCAAAAGTGATTTTCTGAACATGAAAAAAGGACCGAGAATCATGGATCGGGTCAGTTCATCTTCGATGAGCGCGTCACTGACAATTTTACCGTCGGTTTTACCGAATGCGGAGACGATTTTATAATCACCGAATACCACACCGACTTCAGCTTCCCTATCCAAGATATTCGCCTGCTGTTCAAGAGAGTCGTTCGTGCGAATATCGTCAACATTCCAAATTGCGACATAATCGCCCGTCGCCTTCTGTAGAGAAAAATTCATCGAGACGCCGACAGAATCGTTTTTCTCGACAACAACATGTTTAATCATATTGTTATGAGCCTTGTTGAAGTCCGTAATCCATTTGATTTCTTCTTTGTCGGGCAATGTGTGATACAAAATGACTTCGAGCCGTTTAAAAACAGTTTGTTTCGGCAATTCTTTCAGGAAATGCTTCAAGTGTTCCTTGCGATTGTCGCAATGGGTGATGACGGAAATGTGAGAAACGGCCGGCGTCGAATGCGAGCCGGTTTTTTTTGCTGAATCGAAATAAAGCGCGGGATTTTTCTTCATTTCCTTCACGATTTCCGCAATGCCGTCCTCCAATTCCGTTTTTGGTTTCCAGTAATTTAAAATGTACGGGTCTGGTTCGTTGCGCTTGTTTTTCTGGACATCGTCGGTCTGTTTGCTCGGAATAATTTTTGAGCCCGGAAAATGTGAAGCGATAATATCCGCCACTTGTAAAACGGTATGCCATTTAAAGTTCGTGATATGGAGCGGACGATCCTTCACAATCGTGCCGTACTGATCCATAAGCGTGAGAAGGCATTCGCAACAATCATCGGCATACAAAAACTGACGTTCCTCGGTGCCGTCGGTCAAAAGGTCGATTTCCTTTTTCGTCGCGGCTTTGATGATGAGGTCGGTGATGACGTGCGATTTTTCCAAATCGGTTTCGAGACCATAGACGTTCCAGAATTTGACGACCACCCCACCCAAAATTTCCGTCACTTTTTCGCCGATTGATTTCAGGAGTCCGTAACTCGAATATGACATATTTGCCATCTGGCTCGACGCAAAAATAAACGGCTTGCGGTATTTATGGATCAAATCGAATGTCCGATCAATGATTTTTATGTTGTTCGAAACGAAGTCATAGGTGTTTTGATATGTCTTTAAATAGCGTGAACCTCCAACATCGAATGCGAGAAAGAATACAAAATCAGCATCCTTTACAGCTTGTTCGAGCTTCGAATTTTCATGAATGCGCAAATCTTCCTCGGGCGAGCGCACGAGGTCAAACTCAATGACTTTATCGCCGTTTTTCTTGATGCGATCGGCTAATGCCGAACCGATTTGACCGGACGAGCCGAGGACGAGAAATGTTTTCATAGGTGTATAATAGCTTAAAATTGCGTATAATGGCAAGAATCTCGGTATATGATAATAACCAAATTAAACGGCGGACTCGGCAATCAAATGTTCCAATACGCGTGCGGGCGAGCGTTGGCTTTGCGCAATGAAAACGACGATTTGAAGCTTGATATCTCCGGCTACAGCCGTCAGCATCCCGGCGACGCGTTTCGAACCTACAGCCTGTCAAATTTTGCCATTGCCGAAAATATTGCCGACGAAAATGAAATAGTGAAAGCCCACTACCCTTTTGGCACACTTTCGAAATATACGGAAATATTCCGTAAAAAAATCCTGCGGCAATTTAATGTCGGCTTTGTTCCATATATCCTCCGGAAAAAAACAGCCGGACGAACCATATACCTCGATGGCTTCTGGCAAAGCGAAAAATACTTCGCCGATTTCGCAGATGACATTCGGCGCGAGTTCACGCTCAAAAAACCGCTCGGCGTTGCGGCGCGGACAATTGCCAACGCAATGGATTCGCGAAACGGAAATTCACCTTCGGTTTCAATTCATATCCGTCGTGGAGATATCGTCGACGATGGAGGAAAAAGTGGACTTTTCGGTATCGCGACCCCTGAATATTATTCGCGAGCACTCATTCATGTCGCAGAAAAATTGACGGCACATGGGGTGAAAAATTTTCGAGTTTTTGTATTCTCTGACGACATCGAATGGACGAAGAAAAATCTCGTCATCCCCTATCCGACGACATATGTCTCGGGAACATTAGAAAATGGCAAACCTGCCATCGCCGATTATGAAGAAATTATCCTTATGAGCCTGTGCAGCCATAATATTATCGCGAACTCTTCATTTAGCTGGTGGGGTGCATGGCTCAATAAAAACCCCGAAAAAATTGTTATTGCCCCAATACGATGGTCAACCAATCATGAAAATTGGCACACTGAAACGGTTCCGGTATCGTGGATACGAATTTAAAGAAAATAAGGATTTAAAAAAAGCACGAACTAATTAAGCAATCGACTCTTCAATATAAGGTTCGATAATTTTAACATCTGACCGCGTCTTTGCAACTTTGTCACGATTTTTTTTATCTGCAAATAAATAGAGTGCGTATCCACCATGTCCACCACCAAGATATTTACACGCCAGAGCCTTCGACAACAGCGGTAATTTTGCCATACCTTCAGCTAATTGTGCCTTATAACTGATAGAGACTGCCTCCGCCATTTTTTGTAGACTTTTTTCGTCAGCGGCTTTTTTGGCATACAAACTAGCTTTTTTAATAAGATTATAATCTCTCCTTATTTTCAAAATATCAGGAGTGACATGACCTCCACCAGTCCACAAAATAAGCATCTTTCCGTTCAACCAATCGGGATTATATTTCGACTCAAGAACAGGAGATTTCCCTGATCTCCAAACACATAATCCGGTTTCGAGAATGACAGCCGGATCTTGCCAACCAACCCCGAGATCAAATTCAGTTCGTATGCCGTCTTTTATTTTCAAAATAGCATTGGCCGCAGAACCACCAAGTCCAGCATTTTTATTATAGGGCCATTCTGCAATCGAAACTTTTGGAGTAATGGAGCAATTCACGATAAACGCGTCTTTTTTTGAGAGATGCGGCACATCCAACCAACCACCAGCAAAATCGACTCTTAATGGAACTTCTGCAATCTTTTTTATCGAAGCCAAAATAGCAGTTGTTGAAACCTGTTTTCCTGAATAATTTTTTGGCTTAGTTTTTGGAAGGACGACAAGTTTTACTTTGCGTTCGAGACAAAGCTGTCTCTTTTTCTCTGCATTTGAATCATCTTCGGTGACAACCAAAATATCCGGAAGGTCATGATCCCAATGTCCGACAAAATCAAAAACTGGATCAAGATTACTGCTCGTCACGACACGGTCAACACATTTCAAAGAACCGATGATTATTCGTTTGTGTTCATCGGGAAGCGCTGAGACGCGTCTTTTCGCAAGATACAAAACCTCTGCACTGGCAAAACAAACCGTCAGATGGTCGCCGAGAGCTCGAGCTTCTTCGAAAAATTGGATGTGACCAGCATGGATTATGTCATAACATCCGGAAACAAAGACTTTTTTCATGTAATGAGTCTATCAGATTAAAATTCTTTTACAAATGATATACTGTCATCATAATAAGGCATATGAAAGACCCGCTAATTACAATCATAATCCCGACTTATAATCGCGCCGGTCTGATCGGTTTTGCGATTGAAAGTGTTCTGGCACAGACATATTCAAACTGGGAATTGCTTGTTATCGACGACGCTTCGACCGATGGAACTGAAACTGTTGTCAAAAAATATGCGGAAAAAGACGTTCGAATCCGATACATAAAAAATAGTACGAACCTCGGCATTTCGAAAACTCGAAACCGTGGTTTACATGAATCAAGTGGTGAATATATCGCGATGCTCGACAGCGACGATACGTGGATTGATCACGAAAAATTGGCACGCCAAATTGAAGTCTTCCAAAAAAATCCAAAACTCGGCATCGTCGGCACATGGATTACGTTTATTAACACAGCGGGTAAACCTATAAAAAATATTTCATTCGCTCAAACCGATGATAAAATCAGAACCTTTTTTCTCTATTACAATCCCATCACACAATCGAGTGTGCTTTTTCTGAAACAAGCGGCTATTGAAGCTGGTGGTTATGATGAAACATTAGTGACAATGGAAGATCATGATCTCTGGCTCAATATCGGCACAAAATATGAAATTGGAATTTTGCCGATATACGCGACCGGATACAGAATACACAGCGGTTCAATAACAAAAAGTCGGCGCAAACAAGTTGCAACCGACCAAATGTTTATTTTTCGCCGATGGAAGGGTTCATACCCTGGCATATTCATCGGAACAATAAAAGGATATCTTCGTCTCCTTCGGGCTATTTTTTAAAAGCTGCCAAAGATTACGCTGTCGCTGTAAGATGCTTTGAAACGAGTTTTGTCATCTCAAACATGTCGACAACTGCCTTGCCACCAAAAACTTTCTTTAAATTTGCATCAGCGTTGATGTTTCGCTTCTTTGCAGGATCTTGGAGGTTGTTTTTCTTGATATAAACCCAGAGAGCCTTTACGACTTCAGATCGAGGCATTGGACCTTTTCCGACGACTGCCGCGAGATCTGCACTGACATTTAACGGTTTCATGAATGCTGAAGTTGCTTTTGTTGCCATATGTATATATTTTATATTAATTGTAATGTCACGGTATTATAACATGTATAGTATAAAAGAAAATACCTCGCCAAAATCTGTACTTTGGCGAGGTATTCTGAATTTCACTGAATGATGATCCCCGCTTGGATCAAATCATATCGAGCAACATCGGGTAAATCGTCAGGCGAAGTGCCCGCCGCATACCAAACAGGGTCTTTCGAGGTAGCATCGAGTTTTGGAATGAAGTCCTGCTTCACATCAACAACATATAAATGCATGAGTGTATGTGTTTCGGGCAGGCTTTGTCCTTGCAAATTTGGCGAGGTAGGGTTAAAGAGGTCATGGAGATGACTAAATTTGATATTCAAAACGTTATCCATTTCGAGTCCGACCTCGCGTTTTGCTAAACGCAACAAACAATTGTGTGTAGTTTCGCCTCGATTTTGCCGGCCACCAAAAAACCATTTTACATTTGGCCAAAGGCTGCCGAGTCGAGTAATAAGGAGATAGGAACCATCCGGACGTCGGATGATAAAATCAACTGTTGGAATGACCGCATTCGCGAGAATAGTTCGGAATAATTCATAGTCAAGGAATCCGCGCTGCAGTTGTTGTAAAGACTGGGTGTTTTCAGATATTAACTTTTGGGGGTTCATGTTTTGCCTTTCTGGAAAAACAATAGCACATATATTTAAATATATCAATACTTACGTAGTATGTACTTTTATTTTCTTTATCCGCCAAATACCTAATTAACCTTCAATATTTCATCGAGGACGTTTTTTGGAACTTCTTTTGTTGTCGACGTATGGTGGTGCGAATTCGAAGAAGTTTCTTTGTCTTTCTCGAAAATAGGTGCAGATGCAGTTGTAGATTCAGAAGTTTTTATTTTTGGTGTCTCTTGAGATTTTTCTGCCGGCATATCTGTGGGTTTATTTTGAGGTATTTCCCCTGGTCTCATCGAAGTAGATTTTACCGAACCCAAAACTGATGCAAGAGCGCTCTTTAAATCATTGACGTTTTTCGCGGTCGGCGTTTTCTGATCATTTTTTATCGGCGGTTTTGCCAAAGTATTTAATGAAACCGGTTTTGTTGAAAATTCTGTTTGCGGAAGTGCTGCAGGAATTGGTTTTGGAGTCGGTGGTTGAATTTGTGTTTGAATCGGAGTCTGCGGCACAGATTTGACAGGTGATGTTTCAACCCTCTGAAATGCTTCTTTAAACGCTTGAACTGAAACCGGTTTCTGAATCGGTTGAGGCGTTACGCCGGGCCGAGGCTGATATGTTTGTTGGTTTTGTGGTGGTTTTTGAACAGGATTTGGTCGCTGAATTGGCGGAGGTGTTTGTGAGACAGATTGAGGCTGACTCTGTGATGACGAAGTTTGGGACGGTTGATATGATTGGGTCTGTTGCGGGGCTGGCGACTTGGGGGATGGTGCTACATATGATTGCGGCGGAATCTTCACAATAGGCTTGTGCCAGTCATTAATTGCGTTTTCAACTTCAGCTCGTTTATGTGCAAATTGTTCACGTGATGAAGCGATAACATCGGCGACATGGTCAACTTCGGGTGGTTTGATCGGCGGCAATGAAGTAGCCGAAAACGGCGACGAGCTTATTCCGTCAATCATGAGCTTGAGATAAATCTGAGTGAAACCGAGATTAACAATATCCTCCGCAGTAAATGTCGGGGCGAACTCCTTTTCCAAAACTTCTGCATCATACGCACCGACACGGAAAATAATCATCGTCCCGACGTTACCGAAAACGGCGGCGCGAACTTCTTCTTCCATCTGCTCGATATATTGGTGAGCTATGGTCAAGTTCAAGTGATACTTGCGGGCTTCGGACAAAATATCGGCGAAAGATTCGTTGGCGAAAGACTGGAATTCATCCACAAACAGATAGAAGTTCGGCATTGTTGCCATGACGCGGTTCGGTAAATCGGCTCGCGACATCGCGGCCAAATAAATTTTAGTAATGAGCATGCCGCCAAGCAAATTAGCATTCGACTCCCCTATTTTTCCTTTTGAAAGGTTGATGATAAGGATTTTGCGCTTATCCATCATCTCACGAATATTAAAAGAGGATTGGGGTTGACCAATCATATTTCGAATGAGAGCATTCGCCGTAAATTGTCCAATTTTATTCTGAATCGCCGGCACTGCCTCGGCCGCCATACGTTCGGTATAGTTCGCAAATTCCTTGACCCAGAAATTTTTAACGGAAACATCAGTGACATGATCGATGACGTCTTTACGGAAGTCTTTTTCGGCCAACATGCGATTCACGCCGAGAAGCGTCGCACCGGGATACTCCAAAAGTGCCAACAAAGTGTTAGTCAAAATATATTCCATACGCGCCGACCACGCATCTTGCCAGATTTTTTTAAACGTCGACATCAAACCGGACACGACGAGATGTCGTTTATCGGGATCAACAGATTCAAGTACATTAAATGAAATTGGAAAATCTGTATCAAACGGAGCAAAATACAAAACGTCTTTCATGCGCTCCGGTGGAATATATTCAAGCAAAAGTTCTGCTGTTTTTCCGTGCGGGTCAATGAAAGCCATGCCTTCACCATTTTTAATATCCTGAACTGCCATGTTTTCAAGTAGGGTCGATTTACCCATGCCTGTTTTTCCGATAACATACACGTGGCGTGTGCGGTCCTTGGCCTTGATACCAAAAGGTACCCTTTTACTGCGGGCATCAGTTTCTGCAAAATATGTTATGCGTTCAGGATTCATTTGGTGTGCAAATGGATATGCTTTTGCACTATTATACCATAATTATGGAGTACTATTGAGTGTTACTCGTATTACTTTCAACAAAAGCACTATTTGAAGGGGTCTGCGAAGCCGAAGGAGACTTCTGTTGAGGTTTTTTTCTATATGCGACCAAAATGATGAGGAGTCCCGTTATAACAGAAATCCACGTATCCCAGCCGACTGGAAAACCGAGAAAGAGAAAAACAATGACCCATACACCAAGAATCGCCAATATTTGTCGTTGTGACATAGCCTGAATAGTATAACCGATTTCCAGAAAAAGCGAAAATATGATATTCTCGCGGCAGTACGCAACCAGATATAATCAAAATAACTATGAATGCAAGCAAAAAAATACAGTCCATTCTGGACGGGCTTGCTCAATATTTATATTTTGACAAGCCGGTCTTTGTGCAGTTAACAACCGAATACGGCGACACTTTTGTGGGAGTTTCAAGTAAAATATTCCCGGTTCTTTCAAAAAAAGACGGCGAACGTCAACCAGTTTTGCCGATAATCGTCCACTTCGAGAAAATCATGCATGTAAAAATCGTGCAACATTGGGATCGTTCTGAATATTACATTCCGAACAATTATGAAACCAAGCCTGCACGTATAGAAATTAATGTACTCCACACAAAACTGGAAATAGTTGAACAGAAATCGAAAAATCTCGACATTCATTTCCGAACACATGTTTTTACAACCGACAGTTCGAAAGAGAGACTATTTTTCTCTTCGGACCAAAGAGACCTCAAACGCTTCGACCGTGAAATACTCGGTATCGAAGATGAAACGAAATCATAGTTCGCCAAGACCGAAAGGACTTGGCGAATTTTTTAAGGGAAGCTAAGAGAACACTTATATGTAGTACTATTCACTAGTCGGGTACTCTCGACGTTTAACTAAAAACTTCGACAATCACTACAAATTCGCCGCGAATTTTTTCGACGTTTTTTTCGAAGAAAACCGTAACCTCGGCCGGCGTACCACGTACCACTTCTTCATATATTTTTGTCAATTCGCGCACGATGACAATTTTTTGGTCTAAAGCAAGATACTCCGCAAGAGATTCGAGCGTTTTCATAATACGATGTGGCGATTCATAAAAAACCGCGGGGCGAGCTGTGATTGATAGCCCAGCAGTCTTTTTCGCATCCAGAGTCATTACGGCGATTTCTTTGAACAGCGTTTCCCTACCCTTTTTATGCGGCAAAAAACCGAGAAAAGTAAATTGTCCGCATTCAATTCCAGCAACAGACAGTGCTGTTGTCACAGCCGATGGTCCCGGCACCGATTCGATTTTTATTTCTCCACGGGCGATTTCATCTGCAAATCGTGATCGAATTTGACCAACCAAATGCGACCCCGGATCGGAAATCCCTGGCGTTCCAGCATCGGAAACAAGAGCAATATTTTTCGGAACGCTGATTCCATTCTTGGTACCCGCTTCACCCGAACCATCCAACATCTCCAGAATTGAATCAATTTTTGAATCATCGCTGTGGGCATGATAACTTTCGCATTTTGTCGTAATATTGTGCCGCGTCAAAAGCTTCCGCGTCACGCGGGTGTCTTCACATAAAATAAGGTCAACTTCGCCAAGCACGCGAAGAGCCCGGAGGGTTATATCCTCCAAATTCCCTATAGGTGTGCCGACAACGTAGAAAGTAGCCATATAATGCAAAGTGTACTACACTATTTTTATATGGCAATGAAGAAGGAAAAAATTGTGGCTGGCAACCCTCTCGTTTATGTAACGCGCGATATTGAACGTGCTCTCGGCCAAAAACCGACAGGTTCATATTTTATACTCGCCAATCGGACGCCGTATACGGAATCAGTGCGTGCGAAACATCCCGACAATATTTTTTTAATTGAAAATAAAAATAAAAATGGCGATGTGTCGGACGGACTTCTAGATACTTTTGATGTGCTGAAAGCTGGCGAAAAAATTATAGAAAAAATCGCGGCGAAAAATAGTTCTGGCGAAAAAAATGTCGTCGATATTCTCGTTTTTAAAAATACTTCCCGAATCGAAGAATTCTGCGCGCAAAAAAAGTGGCATCTGCTCAATCCCCCAGCTGCGCTCGCCGAAAAAATCGAAAATAAAATTACGCAAGAAAAGACGGTCGGAAAAGCCGCCGCGCATTTTCCTCCGCACTTTACGGCAAAAGTTTCCGACATACTGCTGAAAAATTCCGACGTTTCCGCTCCGTTTATGTTGCAGTGGGCGCATGCGCATACCGGCGAAGGCACGATTTTTATCAGCGCAGACAAAAATGGCGAAAAAATTCTGGCGGCTCTGCACGAAAAATTTCCGAACCGCGAAGCTCGCGTGACAAATTACGTGAATGGCCCGATTTTCACCGCGAATGTCTGCGTCATGCCGGCCGGTGCATCTGCTGGCAAAAACGGCATCCTCATCGGTAATATCAGCACGCAAATCACCGGCATGTTGCCTTTCACCGATAATCCGTGGACGACGGTGGGCAACGACTGGTCTCTGCCGCACGGTATTTTGGACGAAAACAGATTGGCGCGTTTCAACGAAATCGCATGCGAAGTCGGCGAAGAATTACAAAAAAAAGGCTGGCGAGGGCTTTTCGGCATCGACTGCATATACGACATCGAGCGCGACAATCTTCATCTGATTGAAGTGAATGCGCGTCAACCTGCGTCGACAACCTACGAATCGCAGTTGCAGGAAAATATCCGCGAGCTGGCGCCGGACCATTTCAAAAACTGCGCGACTATTTTTGAAGCGCATATCGCAGCGTTACGCGATACAAAAACCTCGGACAAATCAGCAGGTCTGATCGAAATCAACGACGGCGCGCAAATTATTTTACGTATTCCGACCATCGCAGAACTCCGGAAAACCAACGAAGAAATCGCCGAAATTTCCGCGGAATTGCGTGTACAAAAATACATCGTCATTGAATACCTGAACACGAAATCCGGCTCAGACCTGCTTCGCATCCAATCCGACCGAGGCATCATGGAATCTCAAAATAAATTCAACGCGCGCGGCAAGGAAATTTTGGAAATTGTGACGGGGGTTGAAGAAAAACATGATATTATGTAGTTCAAAATCACAGCACCGCACATGAACACAAAACTCATCTCCGACCAAGCGCTCGCAATCATCGACCAGTATGCGCATTTTCGCATTGGCAATTCGGAGGCGTGCAACATTCCCTACTTCAACAACAATCACAAAGTCATCCGCGCTGGCCTGCGCGCAACTATTGGTAAAGGCAGTCCGAGTGATATTTATGAAGAAGTCGAAATCGAGTTGGCGAAAAGTGGAGAAATAAATAACGCACTGCCAGCCGGGGCAATAAAAGGAGGTACATTCATTCCTGGCGTCATTAAGAGCGATGCCCTCAAACATTTTTTGGTCGAGCGAAATATCGGCATCGACTGCTCCGGTTTTGCATATTACGTTTTGTCTGCGGAGAGCGAATCGCGTGGAAAAAAAAGTCTCGACCGACATCTTCACTTTCCTTTTTGCACGGGCATCATTGGAAAAATTCGCTCAAAAATGCGACCGGCAGAAAATGCGGATGTTGCAACTTTGGCACATGACGCGAATAGCCACACAATTCCTCTAAACGAAATTGCTCCGGGTGACATCATCACCATGTTAAATACGATGAATAAAGAAGATAAAATTCGCGATCATATTATTGTCATCAATCAAGTCGAATATCAGAATTTTGTGCCGACTATGATTCACTACACGCATTCGATCGCATGGCCGACCGACGGAGAATACGGGCACGGCGTGCGCACGGGGAAGATTCAAATTCTCGACGTCAATAAACCAATCGCCGAACAGAAATGGACTGAAAACGAAAAAACAGGTCTCGAAAACTACACGGCCGCGCGCGCCGGAATTGCCTTGACCGAAATACGCCGTCTTCGCTGGTTTTAAGTTTTGTGCTATCGTGTAGCAATGATTGCCGAAAACATTTCGCATCTTTCCTATATTCTGGGTTGGGCCATTATGTCCTGCATTTTGGCGTTTTTATGGGCACCAATTTTGACCCATATTTTATACCGATATCGAATCATTAAAGGCCAGAAAGTCGAGATGATGCGTATCGCTAGCCGAACCGGTACTACAAATGCTCACAACGGAAAAATTGGTACGCCAATTATGGGAGGACTTCTCGTCATTGTGACCGTCGCCGTTTTGACTATCGGCTTCAACTGGGACCGACAATACACATGGGTGCCGATCGGTGTCATGCTTTTTTCGGCGCTACTTGGCGGCATCGACGATATTCTCAATATTTTCGGCAAAGAGCGCCGTTCGCGAAAACTTGACCATGTTCTGACGCTCATCCGCGTGCACAAGGATTGGAAAAAACGCATGTGGTACACAATTACGCTGCCATGGTCTGTATTCAAACGCGCATCCGTGTGGATCGGCTCTCATCCGGGCAAAGGCGTTCATGTTCACGAAAAATTGCTTCTGCAATTCGTGGCCGGATCGGTGGCGGCGTGGTGGATTTATTGGAAACTCGGCGTGCAATGGCATTATGCGGTCATTCCGTTTGTCGGAAATTTTTATCTTGGCTGGCTCGTGATTCCAATCGTCATTTTCGCTGTGATGTTTACGGCGAACGCGGTCAATATCGCCGACGGCATGGACGGTTTGGCCGGAGGCATGCTCATCATTACGTTCGGAGCATTGGCATTGCTGTCATGGATAAAAGGTTTTGAAGAAATCGCAGTTTTAAACGGCGTAACGCTCGGCGCATTGGTCGCATACACGTATTTTAATATCAAACCCGCGCGATTTTTCATGGGCGACGTAGGGTCGCTCGGTCTCGGCGCACTGCTGGCCGTCAATGCCATTGCCATCGGCGCAATCGGCTCGCTCTTTTTCCTCGGCTTCGTTTTTTACGTCGAAGCAATCAGCGTTCTCCTCCAGGTCGGCAGCCGCTATTTCCTCGGTCGCCGCGTTTTCCGCATGGCGCCAATCCATCATCATTTTGAACTCTCCGGTTGGAGCGAAGAAAAAACCATCATGCGTTTCTGGATCATCCATTTGGCGTTCGTGATATTTGGAGTTTGGGTGGCTCTGCATTAGGTGAACATCGCCGAAAGGCGGTTTTCTTTTTGGACGAATTACAAAAATTGCGCTACATTAGAGGGATGAGTGCCGATAAAAAACCCTATCTTCACTGGGATGAAAAAACCATCACGGATTTCGCGCCGAAAAGCGTGCAAAAAATGTATACAGACGGCTGGGTTTTCACGCGCATCGGACGCGGGGTGATGCATCAGACGCGCAGTCTGCGCATCGACCTTTCGAAATTCGAACTAACGAGCGAAAACCGGCGGATCCTCAAAAAATTACAATGCATCGATTTGATGAGCGCGAAACTCCCCTACAACAATTACAGCTGGATCGTCGGTAAAATGGCCAAGGACTTCTACGAGAAAAAATTCGGAGCGAACATCATGACGGCGAACAAAATCCGCGAGCTCGTCACAGACGCGGACATGAGCAACTTCAATACACTCCTGATTTATTGCGGCCAAGGCTACTGCATTTCATACGCCGACGACGCGATTCTTCATTACTCATATCCGTTCTACGACCTCGCCCGCTCGACAAAAGACATGGGAATGGGCATGATGATTCAGGCTATCGTCCACGCGAAAGAATCCGGTCTCAACTACATATAT
>Ga0302280_1000964_pt1 | contig 24851 bp, 23 predicted proteins | sample III_Fen_E1_1_FD_198771 | JGI IMG/M metagenome (GOLD analysis project Ga0302280, IMG submission 198771) | Peat permafrost microbial communities from Stordalen Mire near Abisko, Sweden - III_Fen_E1_1 | ecosystem: Environmental > Terrestrial > Soil > Wetlands > Permafrost | place: Sweden: Abisko... | reverse complement strand
CCCAAGCTCGTATTGCATTTTGCTCAAATCGCGCCAAAAAATTCCTAAGAGCATTTATATCTACTTTCTCATTTGATTGCATAATTTCCTTTATAGCTTCCCGACATTCAGACAACTCGGGAATTCGAAAAACTCCTGGAGCATACTGAAAGAATACCTTACCAAACACCATAACCCTTTTCCCCTGAAATAAGGCTTCCCAAGCAGCTGTCCCAGTTATAGTCGCCACCGTTAACGCATTCTTAATTAAATCAATGGAAGGAACTTCTTTCTTTATCCAAACAATCTTTGGATTGCTAATAAACTTCTTATAAAAATCCTCTGTGCGCCCAGCTATTGTTTGCGCAGGATGTTCTTTAACATAAAGTAAAACTCCCTCTGGCAAGGCATTCAATAACATCTCTATCATGATTTCCTGAAAGACAAATACACCTCCCTGTGGGGATGTGGTACATTCGGGCTGATAATGCAAGGGAACAAAAATATACTTCTTTGAATAATCCGGCAAAGTCGCAATACTGTTGTAGAATTTATTTAACTTTACTTCCGCGCTTGTAGAACACCGTGCATAAAAATAAAGAGGAAGGGACCAATCCTTTAAAGTATAACTAAAATATTTCTTTGCCTCCAACAAGTGCTTCCAGGTTACCTTAACAGCATTTTTAAACCGTGCAAGAAATGTCAGACGCGCATCTATTTTCTTCTTCCCAATTTCAAAATAAAAAGGTGGTTTATACTGCGTTGTCAATTGCGCAACATAACGTTCCATAAATGGACTTAATGAATTTTGCAATAAATTATCCTTTGAAGGATCAAGTAGTCTTATTTCTTGTTTTTCAATATCGTCAATTACTAACTGATAACCCGGAATTTGCGTTACCATCAAAAACACTACTTTGATCCCTTTAATTTTACACAAACAATAAATCACATAATCAAAAACTTCATGCGGGAGTCCAATACTTATATAGCAATCGATCTTATGCTCATCTAAAATATATGACCAGTACTTAACCTGTCTAAAATACAACTCAACCCTGTCATCAAATCGATAAGTCTTTCCATAGGGCAATCTGTCCATCATCTTAAGGGTTGTTAGCAAATAAGGTGATAGATCATTAAGCAATTTAGGACTTAAGACAGAGCCTGGGGGATCATAAATACCCTGCATAGCGTCCCAAAAATGAACATTCTGAAAAACTACTCCTCTTTTCCTAGATTGCATCAACAAGTCAATTGTAATATTTAGAACAAATTCAAGTGGATGGTCTTCAACGAAGTCGTGTAGAATTTCGGTATAATGCGGGCCGGTCGAACAATTGTATATAATTCTTTCCATAGATTTCTCTTTCATGCACTCTGCTTAGGCCACAAAACTGGATTTAATATATTTTCTGGAACATTCTTAAATAATTCTTTCTCAAAATTCACCTTTGATTTTCTGGAGAAAGCCTGAAGATTTTCTTTTACCTGACTTTTATTCTCTGCGCCAAATAAAATATACGCCCCAGGCCATCGTTGTGCCGCATACTCTAAAACAAACTCCCTACGGGTTAATTTCATATCGCTAGCTAATCCCTCAATCTGATCCAGATAGGGCAATATGCCTCTTAATCTTTGTGGCACCTGATCAAGACTCATCAATAGTAGACCCTGAAGAAAAATACTGCGCACAAAGACTTCTTTATTACACCGTTGAGCCTTTTTGAAAACACCGGCATCTTCGAATCGATGATCTAAAATATTAGCTGGCACCTGAATAAAATCAATCCCTTCCATGTCCAGGGCTTCATACGCTTTGGAAGGCGTATAAAAAGATACCCCTAGCGAATTAACGATGCCTTGGTCCACCAAATCCTTTAATACTTCTTTCAAACCTTTATTCCAAAACAATAACCCATTCTCATCATGAAGAAGAAGTCCTTCAAGCCTTTCAACCTTAAGCTTGTACAATGACTCCTCTACTGATCGACGGACAAGTTGAGCATTCTCCAAATCTATCCTGGAAGCTAATTTGGTATAAATTTTGACTTTTGATCTCAGCCCCAATTGCTCAAAAACTTTTCCCAGAATTTCTTCGCTTTCTCCATACGCCTGAGCCGTATCAAAACATCGAATTCCCTGATCGTAGGCTGACTTGAGAATATCGTAGGCCTCTTCAAATCTAGGTTTTCCTGTCTGATTTGAAATTCCATAATTCATCCCAAGCCCGGCAGTACCTAAAACAAGCCTATCTATCATTTTTATATCTTCCCGACTTTATCTTTATTTGATTCAACCCATCCCCTCAATTCAGGAATACTCATCCACTCCTTATTCTTAAAAGAAGTGTAACTAAAACCTTCCTGCACTTTAATCCCATCTTTAATGCGCATAGCATCCGTATTCCAACTGTGGATCGCAGGCAAGATCTTAAAATGGTCCTTATACTCATAGGTATAATATGCATCCTCTTCACTGACCATCTGTTCGTGCAGTTTTTCTCCGGGCCGGATACCTGTAATTTCCTGTTTAGCATCAGGAGCTACTGCCAAGGCAATGTCGACAACCTTCATGGAAGGTATTTTCTTCACGTATATCTCCCCACCAACCATATCTTCCAGGGCATGCCATACCAATTCGACACCCTGTTCCAACGTTATCATAAATCGTGTCATTCTCGGATCTGTAATAGGCAAAACTCCCTTTTCCCGTTGTGAAAGAAAGAAGGGAATCACAGAACCACGTGAACCCATGACATTGCCATAGCGAACAACCCCAAAACGGGTGTTGTGTGTGCCAGCATAAGAATTACCGGCAACAAACAATTTATCAGACGCCAATTTGGTGGCACCATAAAGATTAATTGGCGAGCTGGCCTTATCTGTACTCAAAGCAACGCAGCGTTTGACTCCTTTATCAATACAGGCGTCAATAAGATTCATAGCACCATTTATATTGGTTTTGACACATTCAAATGGATTGTATTCTGCCGTGGGAACAATCTTTGTCGCAGCGGCATGGACAACATAATCAACTCCATCAAGGGCACGGTAGAGTCGGTCTTTGTCACGAACGTCCCCGATAAAAAATCTTACTCTTCCTTCATTAACAAAATTCTTCGCCATTTCCCATTGCTTCATTTCATCCCTACTATAAATAATAATCTTTTTAGGATTGTATTTGGCTAATGTCATAGGCACAAAAGCATTGCCAAAGGAACCTGTTCCACCTGTTATTAAAATACTTTTATCATTAAACATTTTTCATCTCCTCTTCAAATATTCTTCACAACTTCAAAATCAATGACTTTCACTACTCCTACGCCACAGCGGATAAACATATCCTTTCCAACCAAAAATGGAATCCCAATCTTTTTGTTAGAAATAATCTCAGTATTTTCTTCTACCCACCAAAGTGTATACTTTTTCCCTTGATAGAAAAAGAAAGCCCCAGGATACGGTTTCGTTTGTGCGCGCACCCAATTATATACTTTACGAGCGCTCCACCGCCAATCAATCAATCCATCAGATGGTTCTCTTTTGCCGCAATAACTGCGTTTGTCTTCATTTTGGGCTTGTCTGACAATATTACCCTTTGCTATATCTGTTAGAACTTTGTTCAAAATAACAGGATATCGAAGGCTCATCCGCCGTATCAACGACCCTCCAGTATCTAAATTCCCTATGGTCAATCTTTCTTGATATAAAATATCCCCAGCATCAACTTCTTCGATCATTTCATGCACTGTTATTCCTGTTTCCGACTCATCATTGATGATGGCCCATGTATTAGGAGTACGTCCTCTATACTTTGGTAAAAGAGAATCATGAATATTGATCGCCATCGGAACAAAATTCAAAACCGACTTTGGCAATAAAAATAAGTAATTAAGTGACAAGAGTATATCTATTTTTAATTTATCTCTATTTATTAATGAATTCTTAGGCTTCCCAATATGCAAAGGAATCTTTAATTCCTCTGCCCAGTTGATAATCCCCTGAGATTTTTTATCTGTCCACACAGCTTTAATATCCCAAGAGGAGTTTTTAGCTAATTCTTTCAAGCTAATTTCTCCCAAATGCCCCCCGCAACATACCCATAATGATAATTTACTCATGGGTCATACTCCAAAACAGGAAGTCGCACAAACGCCTCAGCCAAGCCGATCTTAAACTCTTGACCTCGCTTCTTCCCTAATTTTTCAATGAACTTAATAGAACGGAAATCAGGATATTGACGGCGTTCACTTTCATAGGATTCCAAAGCTTTCAATTTCAATGAAAATGTCTTTTGCACATCCACATAATGATCAGGAATAAAGGCCCTTTGCATTCCTGGGACAGATAAATAGGTTGATTCAGGGATCTCAAAATGTAGCACTTCGGCATGATGTTCACCCGGTCTCGGCCGAAATGCTGTTAGCACCGCACGGCATACGATTTGATGATCTAAATTTAGATCGCCCCAAAAATGAGTGTAAACGACCGACGGCTTTATTGATCTCTTGATTTTCTCAATGTGTTTGACAATATCCAATAACAAATAATTATCAAGCCTCTGGTCTGCTAAATTTAATAAACAAACATTCTTTGCACCTAATCCCAATACCTTGGCCGCATGATACGCTTCCTTGGCTCGTCGACTAATAGCCTGCTTATTTAAGCTTAGCTCTTTTCTTCTAGCCATTGGATGCGTAGGATCATACATCCTGGACGTTACTCCATCTGCGACCAATACAAGCGTGACATGATCTCCCTCGGCCACATGCTTAGCCATGGTAGCTCCGCAACCTAGAACTTCATCGTCAGGATGGGCCGCAACAACCAAAATATTCTTTTTTATTGCCATTTAATTTGTGCCTTTGCTGTAATAATACCTTGCTTCCATACCGCATCAGAAAATTCAATCTTTAAGCGCCCACTCTTTACAAATGCCTTAGGATAGCCTGTAGCATCTAACATTCGTATATAATCATAAACATTCTTAATGGAATCCGTCTTTAATAAATCACTTTCTTCTGGTTTACGGCGTGCAAAATGGACTACACGACCCCTTTGGGCGCGTGGCAGTGGATTCTCTCGCAGAATATAGGGAATCATCTCTTCAAATATGACCTTTGCCATCCGCTGATAAATCTCTTGGGCACTACCTTCAAGACTCAACGGTCTTTTAAGATATATGGGCCCTGCATCCATCTCATTAACCGCACGTAATGCCGAAATTTTTGTCTTCGTCTTCCCCCTGACAATAAGATTTTGTAACGGCGTGCCACCTCGGCCAAAAGGCAGATCCGTCATATGAAAAATGATACATTTATAATTCTTATATATTTCTTCAGGGATATGCCAGGACCAATGGGGGAAAAATATATATTTCGGATCAATACGTTTAACATATTCAACTGACAACTGTTCTTTCTTGGTAATGATCTTTATATTATTCATGCGTTCTTTTAATTTTCGCGCATTAGATATGTTCCAAGGATGGATAGTGGCCACAATAAATTTATTCATCGATCATCCCTAATGTTACTGGTTGCCCACGCTTAACTGCATTTTTTAATTTTTTCCCTATTAATCTTTCAATTTCTTTTGGGGCAAGACCATAGCCTGGCCTAATTACCCTCACACTGTCTTGGTCTATCAAATCTCCCTGGTTCATATCCTTAATAAAAAACAATGACCTGCGGAATTTTAAACTACTCTTCTCTGATGTGGCCGGACCATAGGAAATTTCCCCTAAAGAAGACGCAGCTATACGTATATCATTGACCAAACTCTGAAATTGCTCTAAAGACAACGAAAACACCGCGTCATGGGATTGGTCTGAGGCGAAAACTTTAAAGTGTTTCTCAATAATACTGGCACCTAACGCGACCGCTGCGATCGACGAAATGCTATTAGTCGTATGATCTGATAACCCTATCACCACCTTGAACCTCTCACGCATGTCCTTCATGAGAGAAAGCTTCATATCCTCAGGTTTCGCAGGGTAGGTGCTCACACAACGCAAAAGAGCCAAATCTTTTGTTCCATGCTGGCGCAAAATCTCAACCGCACGCTGGATCTCATCAAGGCTTGCCATGCCAGTGGACATAATGACCGGCTTGCCCGTCTGAGCCACCTTCTTTAATAAAACATCATCCGTTAATTCAAACGAAGCAATTTTATATGCAGGAACTTCCAATTTCTCTAAAAAATCAACAGCACTCTCGTCAAAGGGTGTCGAGAAAAAATGCAGGCCAATTCTTTCAGCCTCCTTCTTTAATGGTTGATGCCATTCCCAAGGAGTTTGCGCTTCTTTATAAAGTTGATATAAAGTTTTGTTATTCCAAAGAGGGTGGTCGACCTTAAAATACTCATTGTCACAATCAATGGTCATGGTGTCAGGCGTATAGGTCTGTAGCTTGATCGCATCAGCCCCTGCTTCTTTTGCTGCCCGCACGATGGCCAATGCCTTTTCAAATGACCCTCCATGATTCGCTGACATCTCAGCGATCACATAGCAAGGATGACCATCACCTATTATTTTGTCTTTTATTTTAAAGGCTGGCATATTCTCTCAATCGTTGGACATCTATGACAAAATCATCCAATGAGTCTTGACGATCATGTCTTGTTTCTATAGATACACATTGATCTGTACCTATCAATTTGATCAAATAAGACAAATCAAATTTTCCCACACCCAAATGCTCATGCTCATCTCTAACACCATAAGATCCATCAGATAAATGATACATCGATGGTTTAAATTTCAAGAATGACTCAATGACTTCTTTCCAATCTTTCCCTGCTGCAACCGAATAGCAGATAGCATGCCCAAAATCCAGACAAAATCCCTGCCCCGTACTCTGTAATAATTGTTGTATCTCTTCGGGGGAAGCACCCAAACAAGTCTCGGAACCAAGTCCGACTAACGGTTTATTTTCAATAAGCACCTTTTCAAACATCCTAGGGAAGCTTTCTTTAAAAGAATAAAATTGATTAATCGATTCTTGCAATTCACCCTTGATGCCCGGATGAAAAATAACATACTCTGGCGATAGCGCATCAAAGAATTTCTCAACCTGTCCCACCAATACGATATTAGACTTACGGCTGTCTGCATCCGAAGGATTTAATCCTGCATAACTATGCGGCGCATGAATGATATATGGAATCGACAACTGCTGCCATAACGCAATAGTCTCCAACGATTGAGGAACAGCAAATAATTCAATGTAATCAAATATCTTCTTTAAAAATAATTCTTGGGCTATAGGAATATATTGTAAATTTGTTGACCAAATCTTTAACCCAATCTTGGGCATTAAATTACCTCTCAATATACATGTCTTGTTTTTTTAAAAGCACCACAGTTCCCATCGTGTCTAGACTGACACTTTGTCCCATCGTATGCGTATCGTGATTAATGCGCAATTTGGCCAATTCCAGATAGCTCCCTGATTGGAGAAATAGCTGTTCATAAGCCATTTTATAAGTATAAAGATCTTTGTCTTTTAAATGATGATATTTGCGTTTTAGAAATGCATCAGGACCGAAATCACCTATAATTAAACATCCTTGGTCAGCTACCCACCCGTCAATCTTTGCAATACTTCTGTATAAGACGTCACGCCCTACCCAATGCAACACAAAATTAACAATCACCAAATCAAAAGTCTCGGTCAAAGAACTGTCCTCACAAGTGCTTTGTATAAACCTAATTGACGGGTATAATTTTCTTCCATCTTCGATTGCTTTTTGGGATGGCTCAATGGCTGTCGTTTCTGAACCATATTTTTTATAAATATTCCCTAGCCGATAGCCATTACACGCCCCCACTTCTAGTGTTTTTTTGGGATTTAAATTATACATATTCATGAGTGCCATAGAAAAATCCATCGATTTTCCTAGTTGATGTTTATTCCGCTCAAACCAATTATCCCCCTCAGACTCCAACCATATATTACTCATGTCAATCTCCTGAAACCGGAATGAGCCACCGGACCTTTTAGATATTTCTTTGCATTCCCCGAAGATAAAGCCTTGAAAATAAGGTGAAACGATTCATCCGTGGCTTGTAAATATTGATCAATATGCCACTGCTGATGTGCATACGATGCGTAAAACGCCGTATTTGCCAAAAAGCCTCTTTCTAACATCGACTGAGTATACAAAGTCTTTAACACCAATGCATCTTGATCATCAAAAGAAAAATGTCCCAATGGGGATATTCCTGACACAGTTATCTTTAAATTATTCTTCAGAGCGCATTTTCGCCATCCTTCTTGAATCTTTTGGCCAATGGCTTGTAATGCAACGGAGACATTCATTTTCTTGAACTTTTTTATTGTCGCCAACGCAGCGGTAGGACCAATCCGCTCCGTCCAATAGGTGCTGCTGATAAACGATTCTTGTGACGCCTGCATCACATCCTTTATACCAATAATCGCAGCCATGGGATAACCATTGCTCATCCCTTTGGCAAATACAGCTATGTCTGGAGCGATCTTAAATTTCAAATGTGCTCCCCCCAAATTCAAACGCCAACCACTAGACACTTCATCCATTACCAACACAATTTTCTCTCGATGGGTAACATCTCTGATCGTCTCCAAGAACACATCTTGGGGATAAAAATTCCTCAAAGGTTCCATCACCACGGCGGCAATCTTACCTTTATATTTCTTTATCAACGTCAAAAAACTGTTGATATCGTTATACGCAAATGGAATGGCCGTTGCTTTTAAACCACGTGCCACTCCCGCAGGTTCTAATCCTGGCAACAACTGACCATCCAAGGCAACTTTATCGGCTAAATTTGAGGCGAGATACCAATCATGCCACCCATGATACCCACAAAATAAAACCACATCCCGTCCTGTGCTAGCCCGCGCGATTCTGACTGCGATGCTGACCGCTTCCCCTCCTGTGCGCGCGAAACGTGCCATGCCTGCCCAAGGATGAAGTTTAAGCAAAACTTGAGCTAACTCAACTTCTTCAGGGGCATTAAGCGTCGTCATGGAACCTTGGCGAACAGCAGATTCAACTGCATGATTCACATCTGGATCAGCATACCCTAAAATACAAGCACCGATACCCATATAACTCATATCAATAAATCGATTGTCATCTAAGTCCCAAACTTCACATCCCTTAGCTTTCTTATAATAGGCTGGCCAGTAATCAGGAAGAAACATCTCGGGCCTCTTGGATAAAAGCTGTGTGCCTCCTGGAATGATGCGCTTTGCTTTTTCATAAAGCTTTTGGGACTTGCCGTTTTTACTTATCTGTCTTTTTTTCATACTTAAAATCTTTCTTTAAAAGGCCGTATTCAATTAAGTCAACATACTGTCCATTCTTGAAAAAAGCTTCTATGCGCTGCCCTTCTTTTTTCATCCCAAGAGAATCTGCCAGTTTCTGCATCGGTATGTTATGAATAGAAGTGCCACAGTAAATACGATGAAGATTCAATTCTTCAAAACCATATCTCAATAAAATCCGACTGGCTTGTTTCGCGTAACCTTTATTGTAATAGTCCTTCTCACCAATCAATATGGCAAACTCAGCATTCTTATTCTTAATGGATATGCACTGCAGTGAAATATTCCCTATGTATTTTTCACTTCCTTTAATAACGATGGCAAACACTTTATCTATCTTGCTGCCATTGACCATCTTGATATAGTCAACAGCCATTTCTTTTGTATACAAAACATCTCCATGAGAGTTATATTTACATACTTCTTTGTCATTTAACCATCGAGGATAATTGCCTTGCGCATCCTCTATCTTTAATGGCCTTAAATACAAATCTTTAGCTTCTAAAATAATCATTTCAATTCCTTAAAAACTCTCTACTACTTCCGGAAATGCTTGTGTAAAAAAACTATTCGAACGGAACTTAATTTTATTATTCCTTTTAAAATTCTTAATCCTGTTGCTTAAGGCTTGTTTCGAAAATACCTTTATAATATCCTTTTGAGGAAGGGAAGATGGATGTTTTTTGCCTGTAATAAATGAAATTGCATAACACCCTGCCATCCTTCCTGTGACCAGCGCCATCGAATCACAACCAATGATAATATCAACCTGTAAACAATCCTCCACCAGATCAGTCTTTTGATGATCCGTAAAACAGGACTCATCTAATTTCAAACAGGCATATTTCTTCTTAGGTTCTGCTGGATGCAGGCGTATTCTTAATTCTAACTTTTCATCATTCTTTATGATGTCCGCCACATCTTCTAGTTGGTCAAACTCAGTAAATCCCCAATAACGCTCATGGCCATACCATGCTTTGGCATGGGAAGTAATTGGACTGGAAAGATAAAGAACTCTAATCTTCCCTGAAGAATCTATTAATTTATGCCTTTTGTAGCGCAAATTAATAGATTCTTCAACTCCTTGCCAATAAGGATTTTCTACTTTTTTCAAAATTTTAGTACTGAAACGATTCTTTAAAGCAATTTTGTATGCCCAAATATCCCCTACTAAAACATAATCAGGCAAATGGCTTTTCCAGCCCTTCGGATACCCAAAGCGTTCCCGATAATTACACCAATGATCAAGGAAAACAGCACTTTTTATAGAAGAACTTTTGGCTTCTTTAATAAAATCAATCTCGAGTGTGCTAGCCCAACCAGAACCTGTTAAGACCAGGTCAGGATTCACCGACTTAAAGATATTTTCAATTGCGCTTTTATTATCCGTTTTAACAACCCCGGATTTTAACCCTTCTCGATTAAAAATATCTCTGGCCGGTCCAACCGTATACGCAACCCATTCAAAATGGTCCTGGTATTTCTTCATCAAGCACGCCAATATCTGCGCACCCCCAGCATCATGAGCGGCTATTAAAATTTTTGAAATTTTATTCATTCTAATAAGGACCTGGCTTCATAAACTTTTTCAAATGCTTTTATGACATCATCTAAATCTTTTTTGGTCATGGTCGAATAAATCTGTCCCAATAAAAATATCTCTTTTTCATATAAACGCTCGGCGGTAGGACACAACCCTTTTTCGTATTTTAATTCACCTTCATACATCGGACAACGAAACGGGCATCCCTTGTCCCCAAAGCCGATAAGTTTTTGATAGATTGGCTGCAGATACAACGGCTTAACATATCCAGCGTTTATATCTACCCCCTCTTCTTCATGGCGGGCCATTGGTTTTAGTTCAGCCATCACCGCTTGCAGAAAGCGATTGCGTTCAACCCCAACGATCTTTTCATCATAATGAAATGGCGCAACGTAGTACACATGCTCACAATCATCCCTAACCGTACTTGGCCTTATTCCGGGAAATTGCGATAATTTACGGTTGAGATATTTCACATGACTGATGCGCTCTTTGACCAAATTCTTTAATTTTCGCAACTGGCATCGTCCAAGAGCAGCCTCGATCTCCGTCATACGAAAATTAAATCCAACCATATTCACAATATCCAAGACTTTCTTTTCTTCAACGACTGCCTCGGCATGATTACGGATCAAACGAACCTTTTCTGCCAGCTCATCATTATCAGTAACCACCACTCCACCCTCACCCGTGTGAATGTGTTTGTGATAATTAAGGCTGAAAACCCCAATATCTCCCAAGGTCCCTGCCCATCTGCCTTTATACCTGGCTGCAGGCGCCTGAGCACAATCTTCAATAACAAAAATCCCCTTTTCTTTAGCCATGGCATTGATCCGATTGGCATCATAAGACTGACCAAAAATATCCACCGTCACAATGGCTTTGGTACGCGGCGTTATTCTTTCTTTGACTGATACAGGATCCAGGCAGAAATTATCAGGCTCTACGTCTGCGAATACTGGAACGCCATTAAAAATCAGGATACTTGTCGCCGATGCTGACATGGTAAATGGAGAAACAATGACTTCATCACCTGGACCAACAGCGCATGCGCCAATGGCACAATACAAACCAGATGTGCACGAATTAACCGCGATCGCATGTTTCACATTAAAATATTTAGCCCATTCTTTTTCAAAAGCAAGGATTTGTTGCCCGCCATAAAAAAGCTTGTCCCAGCAACCTAAAAAATGCGATAAGACGCCACTGTCTAATACGGCATTAACAGCCTTTTTCTCTTCTTTCCCTATCACCTGGTAAAAGGGAAACAATTTCTTTCTAACCGGCTTGCCTCCATGAATTGCTAATTTTTCCATTTCATTGCTCCATTAAGGATTTGATGACAAATCAATTGAGTCTTATAGGCTTCCCCACCCGAAGAAAGCAAAGCATTCTTGCCTTCCAGAACATCAACTAGTTTTGCTATGGCATATAAAATATTCTTGTTGGAATCAAGTTTCTTGTGTTCTGCCAACTTTAAGATTTTGTATCCTTTATAAACAGGGTCACTTACAACCTTTTCATAAAAAAAATCTTCGCCAAAATTCTTCAGACTAACCCGAGCCTTGGTAAAAATCATTTCCAACTCAAAAATACTAAAATGACGTTCATCCCCAGAGCACAGATGCGCGGAGGCGCCGTTAGAAAATTGTAAGAATGCATCCACGGACGGGTCTGAGACTTTCCAATCCGCCTTTGAGCTAAGTGGCCTGACCTGCGTGATCTCTCCACATAAATATCGCATCAAATCAATCATATGAGAGCCATTATGCAAAATACCTTTTGTATAGGTGCCCTGGGCATTAAGCAGCTGACCATATTTGCCTTTTTGAATATCTTCTTTCAATTGGATAACTCCAGGATTCCATCTTCTAGAAAAATTTATAGATAAAATAATACCGGCTCTAGCGTATTGCCCAACTAATTTTCTGGCAGCAACTATACTCGTCGTCATGGGTTTTTCGCAAAACACGGCTTTGGGAAAATACAGCAGACATTTCTCCAAGACTTTCTGATGAGCTTCATCAGGCACACAAATACTGACGATATCGATCTTCTCATTGTTAAACATCTCTTCTAAATCGTCATACGCCTGAACACCCCATACCTTGGCTGCCTTTTTAGCTATTTCCGCTTTAGAATCAAGCAAAGCAACTAATTCTGTGCGGGGATCGTGAGCATAGGCATGAGCGTGAGTTAATGCTCCGCTTTTGCTTTGAGGATTGCTGTAGGAGGTTCCTATATGTCCGCAGCCGATAATAGCAGCGCAAAATTTACTTTTTGGCACCTTTGCTCCTTGGAGTTGATGTCAAGAAATTCTTTAGACGCTCTTCATCTAAATTGATCTTTGATAATTCAGGATTTTCACGCAAAAAGCGGACAATATCATACGCGCTAAATAACGGGTTCTTGGGATATAAGCTTTCAAAAATCTTAGTGATCAAGATCAAGTCCTCAGGCGTATCCAAGGTGATGGCCAGCTCAGGCCAACAAAGCTCTTGATCAGCTTCATAATTCTTAAGTTTATATCGCTCAGGATGATTATAAATATAGTGTGTTACATGCTCCCGATCAATAGCTTCATTGGTCAATGTACTAATCTCTTGTAAAATTTTTAAGGGAAATACTTGAACGTCCAAACCATCAGGAAAGGTGCGACCCAAAAGGCCATTGGAAACATAATCATACTGGCCCTCTAAGAATATTTTAATCCCCTCGCGAATAATCTCTGGATCTGCCAGAGGACAATCGCCAGTGATTTCAACAATAAGATCAGCTTTGACAAATCGGCCAGCCTCCAAAACCCTTCCCAACACATCGTTCTCACTGCCTCGAAAACAAACCACCTTGAGACGTCGACAGAACGCTTCAATCACATCATCCGTTTTATTGATAGTGGTCGCGACAATGATCTCATCAATCTCTTTGACAGCCTTAAGTCTTTCGATTAAAAGCTCAAGCGCTGGCCTTCCCATAATTTCCTTTAAGACTTTTCCAGGCAACCGACTTGATGTCATCCTGGCTTCAATGATTGATACTATTTTCATAAAACCCCTTTCCCTATAATAGAATTGCAAGCATTCATAATTACTTTTACTACAAATCGCTGATCCTTTTTTGACAATCCAGCATAAATTGGGATACTTATTTCCCGACGAAAGAATTCTTCCGAAACGGGCGCATAGCAACGCTTGTAACCACGCTGCCGGTAAAAAGGATGCCAATACACCGGCATATAATGCACTTGCACCCCAAGACCACGGGCTCGAAGCTGTTCGATCAGCGAGTCTCTGTGAACAGCATTCTTTAATAAAATAGGAAATAAATGATGCGAACTGTTTACTGTTTTATCCCAGGAAAGCATATCAAAATACCTATTACCAGCAAAAGATTTCCTGTAAAAATTGTTAATTTCTAAACGCTCCTTGATCAATCTATCCAATTTCTTTATCTGATTGCACCCCAAAGCGCATTGGATATCCGCTATCCGATAATTAAAACCTAATGACACCATCAGCTTGACCAAACCCTTACTATCTTTATCAATACCATGATTCCTTAACAGTAAAAGTTTCTCATATAAATCCTGACGATTGGTCAATACCGCCCCACCTTCTCCCGTTGTGATTGACTTTAAGGGATGAAAGCTCAAGGTCGTCATATCGGTATGTTGGCTGCAACCAACCTTATGCCAATGCCCCTCCGCCTTATAGCTTGCTCCTAGCGCATGACTGGCGTCATCAATGACTACCAATTTTCTCTTTGAAGCCATCGAGGATAATTGCTGCCAATCACAAGGAATACCTGCAAAGTCAACGGCAATAATCCCACGAGTTTTTGGGCCAAAGGATTTACCAATAACTTTCAAATCCATATTACCAGTGCTTTGATCAATATCCGTAAATACCGGTTTGGCACCGGCATAGACAACAGCATTGGCACTCGCGGCAAAGGTATTGGCTGGCACAACGACTTCCTGACCTTTTTCAAATCCAGCCGCCAAACAGGCAATATGTAAGGCCGCAGTTCCTGAAGAGACAGCAACGGCATAACGCGCGGAAGTATACCGACATAAAGCTTCTTCAAATTCCTTGACCATCGGACCTTGTGTCAACCAATCACTGCGTAAGGCACGCGTTACGGCAGCGATGTCCGCTTGGTCGATATGTTGATGACTATAAGATATATTGCTCATGATACTCTCTCTTTTTTTATCTCTGCCCCACCAGCATCTCATCCCTGGCTAACTCCTCAATAACATTAACTGATCTAAGCTTGATCCCAATCGGCGTAACATCTTCCCGACAGACAAGAATAACCTCATCCTTTTTAATAATCTGAGGCAAATTATCAATCCTCAAGGACTTGGCTTGAGAAGGAAGTTCTTCTTTCATCGTCATCTCAATGAGCCCAGCCAAATCAACTCCTCCTAAGATATAAAATGTCCGAATCCCTTGACCATACAGGTCTTTTAAAAGGATCAAAATCCGGCTGCGCACAAGAGTAATTGAGTTTATTGTTTTTCGGGCGTAATTCATTGATTTACGCATTTTTTCACTAAACCCCTTGGGGGTTAGAATATATTCAACTTTTCGCTGATCAAGCTGTTTAATACGGATGTACCCCTTAGTAATCAACGTCTTAAAAGCATATTGGTCATCCCTAAAGAAATTTTCATATGGCGCGAAAGATCCCGTTGATTGGCCGCCAACTGAGCTCCCACAATATTAACCAATTCAAATTCACGTTCGTCTAAAGGTTTACTAGGCATTATTTTATACGTTATAAACTTCTGGTTTATAAATATCCTTGTTCTTCTCAAACCACTCAACAGTTTTCTTTAAGCCATTTTCCAAACTGTATTGTGGTGTCCATTTCAATAATTGCTTAGCCTTGGCATTATCAGCCCACAATCGTTCCACTTCACTCTTAACGGGCCTTTTTCTTTTATCCTCCTCTTGAATGAGGACCTTGACATTCATTACCTTCCCAATCAAATAAGCTAAATCTCGGATGGAAATCTCACTGTTATTGCCAAGATTAATAATCTCACCTAGCGATTCTTTGGCGTCAACCGCAGCAATGAAACCTTCGACAGTATCCTCAACATAGGTCAAATCGCGCGTTGGGTCTAAGGCTCCTAATTTTATTGTCTTTTTACCAGAAAGAAGTTGCGTAATAATCGTCGGAATAACAGCCCTGGCTGACTGCCTTGGACCATACGTATTAAAGGGACGGACAACAACTACGGGAAGATTAAATGAACGGTAAAATGATAAAGAAAAGAAATCTGCCGCAGATTTGCTGGCCGCATAGGGAGATTGAGGATTGACAGGATGTTTTTCATGAATAGGGACAAACTCAGCAGTCCCATATATTTCGCTAGTGGATGTATGAACAATCCTTTTTATTCCAAAATCCTTAGCCGCCTGAAAAACATTTAATGACCCTTTGACGTTGGTTTCAACATAGGCTTCCGGAGAAATATAAGAATAAGGAATCCCAATCAAAGCAGCCAGATGAAAAACCGTATCAACATCACGCATGGCGTGTCTAACAATATCCGCATCACGAATATCTCCTGACACCACCTCGATGCTGTCCTTATACTTGGAATTCTCGAGCCATCCCCAGGAATTTCTGGAGTTATAATGTACAAATGCTTTTACCTTGCCGCCCTTACGCACTAGCTTCTCCACCAGATGGCTGCCAATAAATCCACCTGCACCAGTTACCAACATTTTTTTTACCATTAAAAATGTCCTTCCCTTGCCATAAGACGAAATTCAGGGCACAATTCCCTCAAGGCCCCATAATTACCTTCCCCTAAAAGATACCCCTCTTTCAAAAAGAAAATTTTATCACAATTTTGTATCGTTGTCAGACGATGAGCAATAATAATGACTGTCTTTTCCCCTGCTAGACCGGACAATGCTTCCATAAATTCCCGCTCTGTTTCATTATCAAGAGCGGAAGTTGCTTCATCCATGACCAGAATTTCAGGATTATTATAAAGAGCACGCGCAATCCCAATGCGCTGGCGTTGCCCACCTGAAAGACGAACACCCCGCTCCCCGATCATCGTGTTCAATTGATCCGATAAAGAGCGCACAAACCCATCTAATTGGGCTAACCTCAAAGCTTGCCAAACATTTTCTTCACTAATCTCCTCACTCTTCATCCCAAATGCCACATTACTTTTGATGCTGTCATCAGCTAGATAAATAGCCTGGGGGATATAGCCGACTTTACGCTGCCATGATCTGATATGTTCATGAACATCCCTGCCATCCACTAAAATCTTGCCTTCTGTTGGACTCAAAAGCCCCAAAATAATATCAATAACTGTGCTTTTTCCAGCTCCTGATGGCCCCACAAAACCAACACATTTATTCTTGGGGATCAATAAAGAAACTTTGTCTACCGCCGGCTTTGCAGTCCCTTCATAAAAAAATGTTACCCCCCTTAACTCGATCCCTTTTTCAAAAAGTATCGGCACAATCATTTCGTCGGACACAACGGAATTGCCCATCTGCTCACAAGCGATTAAATCATTATAAAGTTCATTTAAAAAAGGAAGATTATATCTGATTGCGGCACCTGAGGAGCTTATACGATTTAGGCTCGGCATCAATCGTACGGCTACTAAGGCAAAAAGGGACAGCATCATAAAAATCTTTTCCGGCAACATTCCTGCCGTAAGGCAAAAAATCATAGCCAACATCACCAACACAATAACCGTTGTTTCTATGAAAAGCCGAGGACTTTTGGAAATGACATCATTTTGTGATGAATATATGTTCATTTGCTCGGAATGAAAAGCATACTGGTCTGAAAAAAACTGTTCTTTGCCTGCCAGTTTTGATTCTTTTATCCCTCCCATACCCTGGTTTATTTGCCGCTGCATGGCTATGGAATTCTTCTGAACTGCCATGGCTAATTGATCGAGTCTTTTTCGTGTCACTTTAAAATAAATAAATAACATTGCCCCCATTAAGACTAACAATATTAACGTTACCATGGGATATTTCCAAAACAAAACTGCAAACAATCCTGTCACAAGAACAGATTCAGTCCCTAAACTCAATAGTTGAAGGACAACCCCGCTTAAAACATACGAAACCAAACCGAGAGTGTAATTTATACGTGCTAGATTTACTTTCAAATGAAAAGAATAAGGGCTCATTAAATACGCACGAAACAACCGAGTTGTCAAATAAGCTTGTCTGTTAAAAACAAACCTAGTCTGCCATAATCCTAAATAAAATAAGATGATATTCTTAATAATAAAAATGCCGATAGTTGCCCAAGCTAAGATAATCATAAACTCAACAGTTGAATGGAAATGAAATAATTGATAGATGTGGTTTAAGGACTTGCTGGTTGTCAAGAGTGCTGGACGCGAAAGCAAGGCAATAAAAGGAAAAATCAATCCTATCCCCACAATCTCAAGGAAAGAACTCAGTAGAATCCCTAAAGCAAGAAAGGCAAATTGTTTCCTGTCCCGACGATCAAAAATATAGAAAAGACGTTTGTAAATATCAAACATTACTAAATTCCTTTTCAAATTTATGGGAAGATTGATGAGCCTACGAATTGTTCAATAATTGAACATTATAAACAAAAAAAGATTATGGTCAAGAACTTCTTATAGGCAGCCTAAATCTGTTCTAGTGCCGAGGCTAGTTTTTCCGATAAAGCTTTTTCAGTTTTTTCGCCTAAAAAATGGACAGGATCAAAGAATTCATCAAAATAATAATATGGTGCCAGTTCCTTGGCCTCGATAAATTTAATTCCGCCGTAGGCTTCCTTCCTAAAGAAATTTCTCCACTGTTCATTAAGCCCTTCTAGCATAGGGTCTTGATCTATCATCCTTTGATAACTTGGCAATTTTATTGTCTCAAAAACCACTGTTGGGATCTTGCGTAAACGCAACTCCTGAAAAATTTCTGCATAAACCTGCTCGGCTTGTATTGAAAGCTTTTTATTCTTCAAAAAGCCAGCTTCACAATCTTCCCTATAAAAGAAAGAGCGCGGATCTCGATTCTGCTCATACTCATGAGTGCCTTTCTTAATTGTCCTTACAGCTTCACCATATTGCCCTACTCCATATTCATCAATCGTTAGCGGAAACTGATGTCGTATATATTTAAAGAATAAATAATCAAGACGAGAGCAGGCGCGTCTTTTTGTATGATCCCAGAAAATTATTAACCAATCCCTCAGTTGACGTGCTCTTTGATAAATGCCATGCTCTTGTGGTAATGCTCGAAATTGATTAATCCTGGGATCTGTGAAAGGAAAGGTATTGCTGAAATGAGGTGTCAGAAAATGGTCTTTTTCTGACATTGATTCAAAACTAACACCGAGCACAAGACGCTTTATCTTTCCATACAACAAAGCATACCTGACTTCCATCGCCATATCTACCGGCTCAGTCCCTGTTAATTCCATATTAAAAGGGGCCCAGTGCCTCCTCAAGAAAGGGTCTGGAATTATTCTGGTCACACGGGAATCTCCACAAATAACTGTATCTACAAGGGGTCTCTTTATAAACGCCATATGTTTTATATATAGCTCCCCGTACTCAAGCTCTCTGATCTTTTCATTTGAAAAATAAGGTAATATAAGATTCACGAGGATGATAAGACAAACCGGAAGAGCAAAAAGTATCGTTATAATAATTTTCTTCATAGGCATTTAAAACTGTTGGTACGCAACAAATGCGGATTTCCCTTCTGTTCCTATAATACATACCCAGTAGATGGTCACTTGCAAAATTAAAACGAAAAGCAATACTTTCTCACTTTGAGCAAGCCTCTGTATCAATTTCATAGTCAATGTCCTTTTAGTGCATCAAGCAATTGGTGTAAATCTTTCATAGGGTACTTAAAAACTAAAAAAGTAGCCATTACATAACTCTGGCACAGAATGACCGCGATTATATGAATGATTTTGTTATTCTTGTATGCCTTTAACTTTTCCTTTGAAAGAACCTTTTTAAGGAATTCCGTATAAAGAAGGGCAGCGCCAACACCTGCGCCATGAAGAATCCCAAAAACAGCGAATCGAAGACTATTGCCATGCCATATACCCATCAGAAAAAACGAGATAAAGGTAGCCGCAACGGATGAAGCCAAGGCATTAAAATACCTGGACGAGAACATAAGCATAGGAAAATAAAGATAGTCACGGAAGAATTCAGAAAGGGTGATGTGCCAGCGTGTCCAAAAATCAATGATATTCCGCGCCACAAAAGGACTGCGGAAATTCTCTGGAATTTTAAAACCAACGCTTCTGGCAAAACCAATCACAACATCACAATACCCAGAAAAATTTAGATACAAATACAACGGGAAAGACATCAATAGAATAATAAAATTCACAGCATTCGGTAAAGCTGTGAATGTCTTAATATCTGCATATTGTTCAAAAAAAGGAGCGATGGCCACCACCTTAATCAAGCCCCAAAGCATTCTATTTAATCCCTTAATCCTCTCATGATCGTTGACCTTGGTTGTCTCTAAAAGACGCCACTGCCCAATAAAATCATCGTACCGCTGAATAGGACCGGCCAAGAATGTCCAAAACGCTAAATTATAATTAAAATAATCCAAGAATTCTATATCGGTGATCATCCCATCACATACGTTCACGCTTAAATGGATCTGGCGAAACAAAATGAAAGAATATCCTAAAACAGACCACCAAACATACATATGTCCCATGAAAAAAATTCTTGTGATCCAGGTATACTCTTTTGAAACAAGAAACCAAACAAGATTAATGATTAGCCACAATATAAAAACCAACCTTTTGGCCCGGACATGCAGCATTAATTTCAATACTAAAAAATGACTCGTCACCCATAACAACAAAATAACAATCGACGGTAACCGCGGATGTGCGATAAATAAAAAAATAAATATAATATTAAGAAGTAAAAAGACGTACTGTTTTATCCGATAGAGCGATGAGGAACCCAGCAGTATAAAAGAAAAACACAAAAATACATACATGGCGGGTGATTCAAATGTCATACGTCAATCTTCCCTAGCTTTTTTTGAATCATGTTAACAAAAGTGCCGACATTCTGCCCAGGCTTCTTCGTTTCAGCGATCTCAGCAGTTGTAAAACGGATTTTAAACACTCTTTCAACAGCCAGTATCATCGTAATGTGTCCAAACGAATCCCATTGATCGACTGATCCGGCGGTTGTGGTCTCATTAATATCCAAACTATCATCATCAAATACTTCACAAAAAATAACATTCAATTGCTTGATCACATCATGAATATCCATCACTAGGCCCTTTCATTGATTACTTGACCTTATATGCGTCACTAGTTTATCCGACGCCTTTAATAAATCCAATTGCCAATGCGTATTCCCATTCTCTTCCACGGTGGTTGGAAGAAATCCAAGTCTTGAATAAAGGTCCGCCACCAACCCGTTTTTGGCAGAAGGAATATATACCCCCAACATTCTCTTAAGCCCTCTCTTAGTACAGATCTCAATAAGATTTTGACATATAAATTCTTCCATTCCCCTGGAAAGCACACGGCAACTCATACACCAAGTATCAATAACATATTCATCATCATTGACTTTCTTTAAGATCACGACCGCAATCAGCCCGTTATCTCCAAACTTGTCTTTTAAAGAAAAGTGCTGGCAGATCGTATACGGATCACAAGCCATGGCCTTGACTTCATTCTCGCTATACCTTGTTGTCGTCAGATGAAATTGATTACTTTTATTAATCAATTGAACAACACGCGGCAGGTGAAACTCGTCAAAACTGCCGATAATCGCTACCATCTCAAGACCTTTAAGGTAACTAATCAAATCACAGAAATCTTTTTTAGCATTATCTCTGACAGCATTAATACGATAATACTCCGTTCTCTTGCTATCTTCAGCAGAGATAGCAAGAGTTTCAAAATATCGACCCGAATCGAGCGTTTGTCTGAAACACGATGGGTCCTCGGGCATTGCGGGTACCACGATCTGCGGCAAAAAACTCTCAACTATTTCACGCTCAGCTGGATTATCATCCACAAAAACAATCGAATCCAGGCCAATATTAAGAATGCTGGCAATTTCTTTAATATTATCTGCCTTATTAGCCCAATTGGCTTTAAATACACTGATATCTTCGAGTTTCAAGCGCATATCCGGATGTTTAAGGAATGGCTCCTTAGCATTTGCTTCATCATTCTTGCTACAAACCGCGAGAATGATCCCTCTTTTTTTTAACTCAAGAATATATTGCTGAAAATCAACAAATGCTTCACCAACCGGGCCATCACCTAGAACGATCCCATGTAATCCATCGTCTCCGATCACTCCTCCCCAAAGCGTATTGTCCAAATCAAGCACCAGACACTTCCTGGCCTTACCTTTAATAGCAGCAATAAGCCAAGCTACCTGGTAAGCAACTTCTCCGACAGCATCAAGATTGAAAGGAATTTTTGAGTTGTACCATTGTGTCAGCTCAAACCATCTTTCTTTTCCCCAAAGAGAAGAAATATACTCCAGATCAAATACCATGACCCCCTCACGGAGCGATTCAAGTAAACTGGAATTATATCGTCTTAAAATATTTAAATATCCATTTGGCAAAATACCATCAAAGTTACCAAAAGTCCTATACGGAGGTAGATCTGCGTTATTTTGAATGATATAGGCACGGCAGCGGTTTTGTAGAACACCCCATAATGAAGAATAGCCCTCAATAACTTCATCAATATCATGCAATACTTGCTCTTGAGGCCTTTCAAAATCTGATCGGATCTTAATATCCATAAAAGTCGTAAAAATCCAAATGATATCCGGATCAAATTGGTATAATTTGCTTTCGGAATCTAGAATGGTCTGTGTCATCGTACCATATTCAGATTCAAAAAATTCAGCATTAAACCCGGCTACAAAAAGCCAGAATTTAAGAATATCGCACAAGAATTTATCTGTAAAAGATGAGAGAACTGCGACTTTAATAGAAGGACGATTCTTTAATACCGATGAGTCCAAAGTCGATAGGATTTTTGCATAACGCGCCTGCAATACAAAATTGTCCGCTCTTTCTGCGGCCTTCAACAATGCCTTAAGAGCCTCTTCATGGCGACCTTCTTTGCGTAAAGAGATCACCTTATTTATTTCAGAAAACTTAACTTCCTCAGTCATCATACGAAACTTTCAACCGTTAACTAGCAACTCCTTCGGAGTGCCTCTCTTCCAAAAGCTCAATGATTCCCTCAGTTGTGTAAAGAAACGCAACCTTCCTTCCATCAAACAATATTGCAGGTTTGGGATCAGACAGTAATATTGCCCCCTCTTTAAGAAGCCTATCTATTTCATGGGCAATATTATCTATTGTGAAACACAAATGATAATAACTAATGGCCTTTTTCAGAAAGCCTTGTACCTGCGGACCAGAAACTAATTCTATCGTTATACCATTACCCGTCTCAATCAGGCAAAGCAAGGCGTTTTGATATTCATCATTGACAATTTTACTTACAGAAATCACCTTATACATTTTTGAAATCCTATCTAACGTAGTTGAAATATCCGCCGTAACAATTCCAATGTGATGGAACTTCATATTAAAAAACACCAGTAAGAATTTAAATAAATTTAATCTTTTTCATCGCAAAACCGCACATTTTAATAAGTAATATGCCGTGACGGAAACGTTGGATCTGCGTCGATCCATAGGTACGGCTTTTATAGCGGATAGGAAGCTCAAGCACTTTTAAATTCAATTTTACCGCTCCAAAAATCAAATCAAAATCACCAAAGGGATCAAAATCACCAAAATAATGACGATTGGCCACCAGCTCCTCATAATGATGCTTGAACATCACCTTAGTACCGCACAAGGTATCCTTAAAACGTTGGCCTAAAAGCCAAGAAAAGAATATCCCAAATGATTGATTTGCTAATAGATTCAAAAACTGCATCGCTTCATCTTCCATCGGGTATATCAATCGGCAGCCATTAATGAATTCACCTTGACCGCTTTGTATAGCTTTATAAAATTTAGGCATTTCTTCAGGAGATACGGTCAGATCGGCATCAAGGATCATCAATACTTCTCCTTGGGCTTGGGCAAAACCATAGCGCACCGCATCCCCTTTGCCCTTCCCCTGTTGTTTGAATAATTTAATATCTTTATGGGGGTAAGCTTTGATGACACGTTCAACTTCTTCATAGGTGCCATCCTTGGAATGTCCCTCGACAAAAATAAATTCCTGATGGGTACCAAATAAAGGCGTTCGGCTCACAGCCTGTTCGATATTCCCCTTTTCATTACGGCATGGAACCAGGATGGTCACCGAATATTCTTTAGCAGGCTCGAACAAGGGACGGGCCACAATGAAATGATTGAGGGTCAACGCATTAAATAGAGGGAGTTTGGCTAAATATTTATTAAACAAGAAACTAACTCCCCAAATATTAAAAGGCAAAAGGGTGGTGCGTTCACTTTTAACAAACTCACAACCTGCTAATTTTAAAAAATTGCTGATGTCATTAAGCGTCAACCAGTTTTGTTCCACCTGCGGGACTTTTCGTCCAAGGGCTTCAGCAATCTTTAGTAAGGACTGCCAAAGATAGCTGTAATACTCAATGACAATGCGTGTGTCCGGTGTGCAAAATCTTTTCAGCGACTCTATAAACACTTGGATATCTTCAAGCTCGCCTAAAAGACCAGAAAGGACAATATAATCATACTTTTCATCAGTTGGAATTTCTTGAATGGTTCCCGTATAAAAACGCAAGAAAGGATATTTTGATTGGCACAACTCAATCATTTTGGGACTTATATCAACGCCCACTCCATAAGATGGTTTTAAGCAAGCCAGCAAATTACCCGTGCCACATCCAACTTCAAGCACACGTTTTCCTTCAGGAATAAAATACCGGTACTGCTTTTCTAATAACGAATAATAATAGCGATTTTTCTTACGAAAGTCATCGCGGCAAGAGGCTAAAGCGTCATAATGTTCAATTAA
>Ga0302280_1000962_pt1 | contig 24890 bp, 18 predicted proteins | sample III_Fen_E1_1_FD_198771 | JGI IMG/M metagenome (GOLD analysis project Ga0302280, IMG submission 198771) | Peat permafrost microbial communities from Stordalen Mire near Abisko, Sweden - III_Fen_E1_1 | ecosystem: Environmental > Terrestrial > Soil > Wetlands > Permafrost | place: Sweden: Abisko... | reverse complement strand
AATAATCAGGGCGACGGAACGAATCCTTAGAGGTGTAGATTAAATTGAGATATTATTTAAATCCATTGCCTTAATAATCAGCAAAGGGGCTTCCAACAATAAAGCTGGAAGGAGTCAAAATATCACAAGCCAGAATACTATGGTCAACTAAATCATCACATTGTTTCAGAATTCTTTTTTGTAATTCTTTCCTCAATTAAAGATTGCCATATCTCTCTTTTTCTAACAAATCAAAAGCCCATAAAAAAAGAAGATTCGTTAGAAATTACTTATTTGATGGTGATTTTGAAGATTGAATCTTTTGCTTGGCAATAGTAAAAATATAAGCATCGGCTGAATTATCTAAAAATTACCATAAGCTATTGAAAGCGCATTTCCTGCTTGAGGATGAAAATAGTACCATACTTGCTCAATATCCTTGTATTTTTTAGAAAGCTCTTAAAATTTGCTTTTTGCATTGAAGTATTTTAATCTGAATAAATCTTGAATCATGAGTTCAACACTTTACATATTCTGTAAATCTTATTATAGTTTATCAACATTAATCTGGTAGGATCTATGAAGAAAAGAAAGATCAAACAGCTGGGTTGATTCCTTTTTAGGGATGATTTTCATCAAATATTTAGATGTCTGTTGCAAAAGCATATTATTATCACCCTACCAAGTGTTATTTACATCAGCATCGTGATACATAGAAGAAATTCTACTAAAAGTTGAATAACCATGCCCACCAAGGATTGATCGAGAATCACCAATTGCAGTTGTACAATTTTCAGCCACTCTAGCCTTTACTGAGGCTGATAGAGCATGTAATTCAGCGATATATTTTAAATTAGAAAAAATAGAGTTGTCTTCGAAATAGGCTTTGCCAAGGATTGTTCCAGAAAAAATCTGAATAATAGATTTGGCAAGGTGAGGTAAAAGCCTTATTTTTGTGAGAGGATAGTCAATTATAAGAATTTAATCTGTTTTTTTAGGATTATCAAACTGTTTTCTGTTACAAGCATACCTCAAAGCGATAGTTAGAGCATTAATTGATGCTGAATTGTTTGAAAAAGCAAGCAAGCCTCTCCCTCCTGACAAAGCACTCATATGTAAACCAAATCTTACATCGAGATTCTCAATATCAGATACATATTTTCCATTCTCATCTATGTCTCCAAACTTTCCTAACAAATTATCCTTTGATATTCTGACATTATCCAGGATTATATAACCATTGTCAATATAGTTAAGGCCAACTTTAGGTCCGCAGTCACCAATTGTAATTCCAGGTAGAACATGATGAGTTTTATTATTTCTTATTTGCACAATAAATGGATGAGGTCCATAAGATTTTCCATTGACGATGAGCTGAGCCCAAATAATACTCATATTTGCTATTTCAGCGGCAGCTCCAATCCAAAATTTCATTCCTTTAGTTCCTTGAGTTGTTAACACAAATTCCTTAGTTTTATGGTTGTAAGTAGCCAGAGTTTCTAATCCTTTACTATAGCTTCCATGGTGAAATTCAGTGAGTCCAAAGCATCCTAAATCATCTAAACTGATCGCTCTTTTGAGAAACTCCTTATGTTTTTCATTACTCTGATAAAGCAAAATAGTTTTTGTGTACAGAAAATAATGAAGTAATCCCTTAACGGCAATTCCTTGATCAAAAGAAGTGATGGCATATTGGGCATATAAAACTTGCAAAGGATCCTTCTCTAAATTGATTTGGTGAAACTTCATCAAGCTGAGGATCATTTTGGCTGCTTCTTTTCTTTGTTGTGGTCTATTATGTTCTTCGATGTTATGATGTGTGAAGATAGTTTTATTTGCTTAAATAAATGAAAAGATAGGTTTGATGTACTTGTCATAATTTCCAGGCAAGAACAATAGATCTCTCAAGTCTTAAGCATCTAGTTTAGATCTGTCTCTAATTTGTGCCAATCTATTTTGTTCTTTACTCACGAGTGAATTCTTTATTTATGTCAACCGACTTGCCATTATGTAAAATCTCTTAATTATAAAGGACTATGATGTAATTAGGATATCTAATAAATCTTTAATTATCAATACGAAGGTATAAAATAATACGGATAATTTTCCATCAGTTTCATCGAATTAATGCAGATTCTTTCGATAAAATATGAATTAATAAAAACTGGAATATTGAATAAAGGGTAATTTTCAATATTTAATATTTTAGGATATGCCCAATCAAATTACATATACGAGCATCGTCTCAATTCTCTTAAAATAAATTAATAACATTAGAGTCAATCCGAAAAAATTGATACCTGTACTTGAATAGCGGTTAAGCAAATATGACGATAAAAAATATTACCCTCTAACTGGATTAAATTTTTCAGTTATGACTAAAGAGGGCATCAAAGGGGTCAAATAACTGATTAACTATTTATAAAATCAACGATAATGCCCAGAAGTAGCTTGGTCATTCGAACTTCATCAAGCAGCTGATAAAAGATGCTTATCATTAAGCGAAGATGATGAAAACATGATTAACAAATTGATAGAAATAGGAGATCTTGTGAGTTAATATACTGATTGGAAAGGGCACCTCATCTAATTGACTTTTTACGGTTTTATTGAGCCAAAGTAGTTTATATGCTAGCTTTTGCTCGAAGATGGCCATGATAAAAAATGTATCCATTTGCTAAAATAGAAAACAGATAATAATTTTTTAATCACATGTCAAAATTTATTGGTATCGGAATTAGTACTCATGATAAGTATCGCTTTGTCATTGTATTGATATTCGCTTTGCAGGTAATGAAAAAATAGCAAAGACATTTATTAGAACGAATTCAAAGGACCAATAGTTTAGCCAGTGACATGGATAGAGAGTAAGATACATGTGGGCATGATTGTTTAATTTATTGACTTATTGTTGTTTTGATGGTTGATATTATTTGAGAAGATAAAGTAAACACAAATCAACAATAATTGATAGTCCTGCTTGGTACTTCTTTTGCAAGATTTGGGCCCAAGCAATCATTTATTATTATCTTTTGTGCTGCTTCTTAGATGCATCATACTTAGAGGATTTATATTTTTTATAGAATTGCATTTTTCTTGCCATCACGCACGTATCCGATTTACCAACTATTTATACCTTCAGATTGTAATTAGTTCATGAGGCTTTGTTTCTTTTCTGGATTTATGCAAATTAGCAAACCTCCACTTGTTTAGGCAGCATAACCTTCATAAAATCTAAAATTTAAAACTTTTTTTTATATCTTTATTAGCCCTTTGTAAATAGGAAGTTTTTGAATCACAAATTCTACATTATTCTTTTGAGCCTCTGCAAGATACTGGGCATGACCCAAAATTCCGAATCCAGTGACATCAGTGCAGGCATTTGCTTGGTATTTAGTTATAAGTTTAGCTCCCACCAGACTGAGAGTGGCCATTTGTTCTTCTGCTCGATAAAAAGCCTAGACCAGTTAAGATTAAGTTGCTTCCTGGAGTATTTTTTCTCTCTTTTCTTTACTAGTTTTTAACCATTGCATTGCATTGATAGCAAAACGAGTTCCGAGAGGTTTAGTCAGGATAATGGCGTCTCCTGGTTGAGCATTATTAGGCATTACGAACTAATTATCTTTTACAACAGCAATGGCACATCCTCCCATCATAGGCCATGGGTTGTATACAGTTTGCCCTCCTCCTACTTGTGATCTAGCCTGCTGAGCAGCATCTGTAAAGCCTTGAATCATAAATGTTGTTGACACATCTTTTTCTATTTCGTTCATATCAGTAGAAACTCCTAAAATCATGAGTACTTCTTGAATGTTTGTGATTCCCATTGCATAAAGATCCGAAACAGTATTGCAATAAGCAATTCTTCCAAACATATAAGGTGATTCAACTAGTGGATAGAAAAAATCTAAGGTAGATACTAAAGTATAAGGCGGAACCTTGATTGTCGAAACATCAGGAGTCTCAACTCCCACAGGCTTTGGTAACTTTGATAGGTAGGATAAAAGTTTGTTTTGTGGTACTTTGCAGCCTCATCCTTTCATTTTGGTAAAGTTTGTTAACACAAAGTTTGGTGATAAGCCATGCTCCACTGGATCGAATGGTTTCATGGGTGGAGGCTTACCATTTTTGGGATAATTATCCGAAAAGGAGGCTGTCAGTTGACAGAGTAATCTCCTTGGATAATTTCTCAGTATCATGATATATTATAAGTTCAATTAAATTTTATCTTTAGGTTAATAATAAGATCATCAATAACCCTATCCTTCAATGTTTTATTCTGATGGTTTATGTTAAATAAACTTTTCTGAATTTGATGAGAATAATAGAACGTTAATATTTCATGAATCATTTGTTCAAATACTTATTAAATTTAAATGGGTAACTGCGAAACATGCGAAAGTATAGATAAAAAATTTGAATCTAATGTTAAGTTACTTGGCGATGATGACAATCGGATATACAATCATTTATAAAAATTGCCTGAAGTTTGCCCGAAAATTGTTCAATAAATTTACAAAAGATTAGGACCGTATAAGTTTACAATGGATTTCCCTTTTCAGTGGGATAATCCGATTGCAATCGAAAAAGATGTTATTTATCACGGGCAATGGAATAATGGAAAGAGAAATGGAAGGGGTAAGCAAGTTGATAAAGATGGATCCATTTTCGAGGGAAGTTGGAAAGATGATGAACCAAATGGGCACGGTCGAAAGATTACTTCAAAAGGTGAAATCTATGATGGAGATTGGGTTGAGAATAGAATGTAAGGAAAAGGAATTTTTTTTAATTAAGATGGAACATCATATACTGGATAATGGAAAAATAATAACAAGGATGGTTATGGATTCTAAAAATATTCGAATGGGGCAATTTACGAGGGAAGGTTTTTAAATGGATTTAAATAAGGGGAGGGAATTTTGACTAATGCTGATGGCAGTCGGTATGAGGGTGAATTCAAATAAAATAATATCCATGGTGATGGCCATTTTCTTTGGAAAGATAAAAGATAGTATGTGGGTTTATGGAAAAACGGCAAAATGGAAGGAAAGGGAACTTTTATTTGGCCAGACGGGAGGAGATATGAAGGCTAATACGCAAATGATAAAAAGTAAGGTTATGGGGAATTTATTTGGGCTGATGGGCGAGTATATAAAGGTCAATGGAAAGATGGCAAACAAGATGGTAAAGGACTGTTTAAAAATAAAGAGGGTTTATAAAAAAGAGGAATTTGGAGCAAAGGCAAAAATGTTAGATGGGTGGAATGATAATTTTTAATATGATGAATTTTTCGAATATATCATACTCCTATTGTTGGTTTCATGGTGCCTCTGAATGTCTCGTATTGCTTTAATTTCTGTTATCCAATCTTCAAATCTTAATTATTAAGTGTTGAATTGTTGAGTTGCTGTTTAAGTAATAGTAATTATAATGGCGTTTGAGGGTTGTTTACAACAGGTTTAACTTATTTTTTACCGTTTACATGCTCAGGATAAAAATCTTTTTTAATAGCAGCACTGTCTCGGATATTTTTAAATCTACTATCTTGAAATTATTGAATGAGTTTAATACTTTGTCGATGAAGTCGAGACTGCTGTTCTTAAATAGTCTTATTTTTTGGAAGATTGGCAGAGTTTGGCGCTTCCTTCTTTGGGGATTTTGATTATTTCTATTCTTTTTTAAAATCTTCTGCAAATTTACGATATTCAGTCTCTTATGAGGCAATACGAAAAGATTGCTCAATTTAATTTCTGATTTATATTTAAAATCTATTGATTATGTCAAAGATTCTACTATGCATAGTTTCTTGGTTATCTTCAATTTATTTTGGAGTGGGTGAGAGGGGATTGCTCCGCATATTGCACTTATATTGGATCATGTAGGTTAATCCAAAGATTAATTTAATAGATTGTACAATCGTGAACATTCCTAGTATAAATAGGAGAGCGAAGAATTGGATGTAGATGGATGAGTCAAGCAAGATAAGAGTGACCCCCGCAATTAAATTCCAAATCAAAAATTTACTAACTTCAATCATCTTGATTGTTTTCCAACTTTATTTCATTTTTTGATTTTGTGATCCCAAATTAGACTTCTTACCAGAAGAGATATCATCAAGGCGGCATTTTGAGTAGATTTGCAAGATATTAAGGTAGGTCGGACTATAAAACAGAAAGGATAAGGTTCCAATTAACATATCCCATAAGATGCTTAACTTTCTAAAAAATATTGAGTAGATTGTCACTGGAACTATAATTACCGAAATAGAAGATAGCATAACATATCTCAGTAAATTCGCGAAAAAGATTCCATTACCAGGAAAGAGTTAATTTAGTGAGTTTTAATATTGTTTCCGGATATCTATATAAGATAATAGTTACAATTATCAACACCAATGAAACTGTTAATGATGTCGATGATATACAAAGTAAAAGCAATTATTGTAAAGAGGCCCATCATGGTCGATATCAAGTATATGTAGTAGATAAATTTTTTATGATCGTGCCTGAGATGTAGACTGAAAAAGAATATTGCTAATAGCATCAGTGTGTAGAAGAAATCCACAATGTTAGTAAAAGTAGCATATATCACGCTTCCTATACTTGCAGAAGTACGATTCGCTAGTAGACTACCTAAATACTCAACTTATATCAGATTCATAGTCACGTGACAAGTAAAAAGTAAAAGAGCAGGAGCAAACGTAGAAAGAAATTTAGAAAAACCGAGATAAAGAAGTTGGAAACTAAGAAAGAAGGTCATAGTTTTCGTATCTGAACGGTGTAGTTCCTCACTAACTCTTTCAAAAGAATGCAATCCACCATTGATAGATTTTTGTCGCTACCCCATCAGGTCATTGATCATTTTAATTGGTTCGACTTGAGCAAAAACATCAGGCATAAATATAATATCTTTTTAATTTTTATGGATGCCTAAACACAATATTCTATCTTCAGCCAAATTAACTATTTCATTATAGAGGACTTGCTATTCAGAATCTGGATCTATCTTAATAAATAGCTTCCAAATTGCTTTGGGGAAAAAGATTCTCAAAAGAATTTGTCTTGCCGGAAATGTACTTGTTACTATTTTATTAGTTGTCATTTTTTCAGCCATTGATTTGAAATATTATCTGAGGAGAGAATCCTTTTTGTGTTTTGGCATCAAAGCATCCATGCTATAGGCAGAAAAAGCTCCTGGAAGAACGTGAATAAATTTAAACAGAGACTCAAATGGCTTGTCGAGCATATTCTCAAAGTGATATTATAATTGTTGAGCCCTCTGAATATCTACAAGATTGATCAGTATGCTGCTAATGCAATCCACATCTTCTGATTTGGTCATTTCATCATCCTCCACTTTTTACTAGATTAATCTTAAATATCCGCAAACACTACCAACATTTTAATTTATTTTTAAGTAACGATACATTTTAAAGATAGCGTCTTAATACGGTCTCACTCCTACATCAAGAAGAACTGAATATTTGGGCTTTAGTTCATTACAAAATCCATTGAAAAACCAATTGTGTGAGGATAGTTTTCCATTTTCCTTATATTTAATGCAAAAAAGAAGATTAACATATCTCTTCGACTTGTTCGTTATATTTTTTTAGATATTATCATCTGAGAGCTCTCTAGTTGTTTTGTCGATTGACTCATCTTCATACATCCTTTCAGTTTCAGATTAATTCTGATTGGATGAAGCATTAGTTTATTTTTCCTTGCACCTTGGAGATAGACTAGTTGTAGGAACCCTATACGCTGATACATAGGACAATTAGTCCCTGGTCGATATATATTGATTGCATTCCTCTTCACTACTGGCTAATTCCTTCATGATAGACTCTTAACTAATGAGAACATTGGTCTTATCACTTCCATTATTAATTTTTTTCATGATTTACTTCTGTTTGTCCATCATGATGTTAATAATTCTTTTGAGGTTATCATTATCTTTGTTTTTCTACTTTTTTATATTCTGCACGGATTTCTTGATACGCAACACCTCATCATATCTTTTTCGCACATTCTGAAACTTACTTTCAATGCGTTCATAAAATTATTCTTGTTTGAATAAAAATTTACTAAAATTCAAAGGCTCTTAAACTTCTATTTCTGCATGGTACAATGAATTTTCATATTTCTTTTTTAAAGTTAATTGCTCATCCTCTTCCAAGTAAATTTGACTTTACCGTTACAATTATTCAAAGAATTCATATACAGTAGGATCTACTTTCAGTACTCCATCTATTACTACCACAACAAAGATATCATCGGGACTGACTCCTGATCTAATCATTTAGTCCACGTTGTCAGCCACTCCAACTAAAGTTCTTTTTAATATTTTTTTATCTTGATTTTCCATGCTGATGCAGATACCCAACTCGATTTCATTATTTTTGCTTTTTGATGCTTATGATTGATCTTCTCCTACGGGCACCATATCGATCACTTCTGATTTTTTAAGAAGAGAAATATAGTTGTCCATAAATTTTTACTTCAATGCGCTGTATGGAAAGGTCTGATCGAGAGGTAAAAATTTCTTAAGCTAATATTTGTTGTCATTGATAGTTTTTTTATCAGCTAACATAAGTCCTTGAGGGAGTGAATCGGTAGGAACTGATTTGTCAAAGCGATTTGTCCTGAGAGCCACTTCTATTGGCTTCATAAATCCAACATTGAGCATGTCTTCCATTTTAACTTGTGACATGAAGTGCCTGATCATTACTTCTTTCTGATTATCGCTAATCATCTTGAATTAATATAATTATAGATTGGTAGAATTAGGTTGACTGTTAACACTCATGAAGAGAGAGTAAATAGAAAAGATTTATTAAATATAACATCATATTGACGATAATACTTTTTAAAAATGACGGTGTCTAAAATAATTAAAGATTTATTAAATATACACTAAAATCAGAGAACTGTCATAGTCCAGTGATTGTCTTCATAATCTTTTTCTTATTTATTTTACTCCTAAATACATTTTCATAATTATTCGATAAAATATAAACGTGTCTTGAACAATTAAATTAAAAATTATTATAAGAATTAAAAAATTAATAAAGGTCTATCTAGTACATTGGGTATTTTAGACTGTTTTTATATTTAATAGATACTCTAAATAAAGATTCTAATCAAATAAACATCATAATTAGTACTAACATCAAAGATTTCTTTTATTTTTAGCCGATTTCATTTGCCTTAGCTTTAATATTTAGTTTAATTATAAAAGTAGGTCATTCAAAGAGTGTTATATATAATGTTCTTGTGATTTAACTTTAAAACTCCAAGCTTAAAAATCGATAATATTAAAACTATAATATAATGATTGTTAAAATTTTATAGACAGTGACTGGTAATGGCTATGAAGTTAAATATTCGAATATCCATCATTATAAATTCCTTTAAAGAATAAATGATATTAATTATTTTAAGTCAATGAAATAATCAAATCACTTTCTTCGATAGATATTGAAATTAAAAAAGCTACGTTACATCATTTAAGATATCTATTATATTTGTTCTGATAGGCTTAAAAATATATTCCCAAATTTGTCAAATAGTTAAAATATATTAAAAGGATGACGAGCTATTCTCCGAAATGTTTTATGACATATTTTTGAAATCAAGATCAAGAAAGATTCAAGATAGAATTCTGCTTTACCTTTCACTCCAATCTTGATGAAATTTCTAAGCAAATGCATTTAGTATAAATCATGACTGATGTCAACTAAAATGGAACTATAATTTGGGCCATTGTATATTTCTTTATGCGATGACTTCATAGCTTATATAAGACCTACTGATGAAAATTTTCTTGTTTATTATTTTTATTTTTATTTTTAAAACATTCTGATAATGAGATAATTATCTGATGAAGCAATTCTCTAGTTTTATCTTTACTATCATTAGGGAAAGCTTAAGTATTGATTTAATAATTATATTTTGACAATAATATTCCATATGAGTAGAAAAATTCAGAAAACTAAGAAGATTGGCAAGAATTACTTTTGGCTGTCTGGGGGGCAACACCTTTATTTCAAATAGGAAATATGTGTCAATTTTACACCACAAAAAGCTCAGATAAAGAGGTAGGCGTCGGTTAATTTAGTAAAGAGAAGAAAAACAGATCAAACCTGCCCACTTTCAATAGTGACACCAAATTTTATACCCTATCATTTCACCTACCCTCATCATACATAGAAAATGATACGCAATTACTTCTTGAGCACCAAAAAAGAGTAGAAGAAGCCAATTTTTAAATCAGTGACATTGTAATTAATATCTTATTTAGCAACAACCTAAGCCCAGGAGCAAACAGAAGTACTGCGGAGTTTGTCGCGGCCATTACTAAGATTACAAGGACCACATATAATCTGACGCTCACATCAACTTTTTGAAAAGATCACTATACCAATTCTACATCCATCAATTTTGTAATGAGCTCAACTTGTAGAAAAAAGATCTGGAGGAATCCAAAGCCGCAGATTTGACTTGCGAATAAAGTATTTTCAAGTCAACAATTGAGATTCAGGGGGGTAGCTAAGGACTGCCCAGCAAAATCTGATTTTAATTAGGGCTTATCTATTTATTTGCACAATAAAATATATCACTCCTTGAGAAGATTTCGAGAAATGATGAGACGCATTATTTCGTTTGTGCCCTCCAAAATTTGATGAACTCTTAGGTCACGCACGTATTTTTCTATTCCATATTCTTTAAGATAGCCATATCCTCCATGCATCTGAAGAGAATAATCAGTAACTCCAGAGCACAGTTCAGTGGCAACCTTTTTGGCCATAGCTGCGTATATTGTTTTGTTTGGATCGTTAATATCAAGAAGTTCAGCTGCTTTTCTTACTATCAATCTACGAATCATCTAAATTTTACCTAGAGGTGACAAGATCAGAAGCCATATCAGCGAACTTAAACTGAAGATATTGGAACTCGGATAGTTTTTTTCCAAACTGCTTACGGGTGTTGAGATATTTTTTAGCAGCCTACAAACAAAAAGCAGCTCCTCCCAAACTACAACTTGCAATATTAATTCTTCCACCATCAAGGGCTTTCATAGCAATTTTAAAGCCATCCCCTTCTTTTGCAATTAGGTTTTAGGCAGAAATACGAACATTATCAAAGCTCACTAAGGCGGTTGGCTGAATTGTCCATCCCATTTTTTATTATTTTTTACCATAGGTCACTCCCTTTGCGTCTCCAGGCACAATAAAAGCTGAGACATCTGTAGCTGATGTTTTGGCCATAACAATGTAGAGGCTACTAAAACTTCCTCCAGAAATAAACATTTTAGAACCACTAATTACATATTAACTGCCTTATTTTTTAGCAAAAGTTTTCATGGCCTTGGAATCAGATCCGCTATCTGGTTCAGTGAGGCAATAACTTGAAAAATCATCCATTTTGATAAGGCCAGGAAGATATTTATCTCTCTGCTCTTGATTTCCGAATTAATCAATGATCCAAGTGCACATGTTGTGAATGGACAAATATGCAGAGGTAGGAACGCACCCAGTTGCAAGAGCTTAAAAGATAATTGAGGCATCCAATCGAGACAGCCCAGTTCCACTTTTGCAGTATATGGCAGAAAAGCCCATTTCTGCAGCTTCTCTCATTGCCTCAACAGGAAAATATTCGTTCTTCTCCCATTCGATTGCGAAGGGACTGAGCTTCTTTTTTGCGAAATCTAAAGCTTGATTACGTAAATCCAAGACATGTTCTCCAAGAGTATTGTCCTAAAATTTATATATCCCATCGTAAATATGAGACCAATCATGCACATAGAACTGATTGCGAAGTATCATACCTCTGTTGCGGATGGTAGTTTTACCGATTGGGTTCTGACAAATCGTTGAAGCTAATTTGGTAATCATTTTATTTATATGGTTAAAATTACAATAGAATTGAATATTTACACAAAAGAATATGGCTCTTCAGTTGAACATTGATCTTGATCAGTAATGAAAATTTTGTATACAAAAAAAATAATTAATTAATTTTATACTAAAATAACAATCATCGCTCTTCATCATCAAAAAAATTCTATTCAATATATATTTAACTATATTCGCTCGAGAAGTCAAGCCTTTTTTTCATCCAAAGAATATAAATGTCGATTCGTGGGAATGACGGTCTCAATGATTCATAAAGCATCATTAATCTTCTTCCTTTAGGTGTCGTTCAGTAGACTAGTTCTAAGGTTCTATTGGCTTTTTTGTTACGTAATTTATATCTAACCTTATTAAGGAGTTGACTTCTATGTCTACGACTCGCTATATATGACATCTCCATTTCTTCGCTACACCTTCATCTTTGATTTACTACAGTGATCAAGCTTCTTTTTCACTTTGTCGGAAACGAAAAAGAGCCCGAATGAAGTCAGCAAGCCTATAAAGCCAATCATCACGAAAAAGAGAGAAGAATGTCGATAGCCAATCTGAGCAGTAGAGGCGTGCTAAATCAAAGATCCATTAATGAGAGGGAAAAAAGCCAGAGCAATACTTTCAATCATTTGCATGATTCCAAAAGCAGTTCCAGTTATTCTCTTCCTAACCACGAGTGGAACGACTGGTAAAATACAATTTCCATAGAAGCAATAACCTAAACCGATAAATGCTAAGCCAACTATCGATCCATTTAGTTGATGACCTGAACATTGAGGATAAAGCAATATGATTAGCTGAGCCATTGTTAGTATTCCCATCGCTACCATAATAAAATATCTTTTGTATCCTACTTTGTCAATCAGTAGTCCTAATGGAACACTAAACGCTGCAGCTACCACATAAGTAACCACAAGAGCCTACCCTGAAGAAACCTGACTAAAACAAAATCTAATTTGATAAAGGCGATTGGCTCCATCCATAAAAGGAACATAGAGGGCAACAGCAAACATGCACAAAGTTACAATTAACCAAAAAGATCCTTTTAATTTTTTTAAATCTTAACATTTTATTTGTTAAGTTTATCCTTACGTCCCAGTTTCAGTTGTTTGATCAATTACTTTAATTCGGTTTAACTAATCTTACTAAATTATCGAAATGCTACCGTGTCGGCTTTTTTATCAATGTAAGCAGCTGATAAGGCGCATATTAGACTAATAATGCAGATAAAGACCGATACTAAAAGTGGGGTGCCAAGACTGTTAGATTGTTAGTATATTAGGGGAGTTATAAAACTATTTGCTGCATTACCGAGTTCTGGGAAAGTTACAGCTATCCCTAAAGCTAAAGATAACTACTTTCCTTTAAACCAGTATGACACCATACTAGCTTGAGCAGTTATTAAGCTTTCACTCGCCAAACCAAAAAGCATTCTTCCAATTAGAATAGTGGTATAACTATATGAATATCCTCCGATTGCGATTACAAGTTGAAAAACGGCAACTCCTGCTGCTAAACTTATAAGTCCTGTTCTCACTCCGATAAAATCTATGAGAAAGCCTATGACGAAAGTGGCGAATATGTTGGGAAAAGCAAAGATTGTATATAGCAGTTAGAACTGAGTTGCTCCGATATCGAGATCTTTTTCCATGCTATCCTCGAGAGCCTGTGGGTTATTAAAAGCGTATTGATTTCCAAAAACTACCATCGAAAGCAAGAAGAGTACAAAGAAGCGAATCTTCCGACTGCGATAAGGTTTGGGTGCCCCTTCCATGATATTAATTATTATGTGTTTTTAAAACAGCATAACGAAATAAACTGTTCATAATATAATTTGCTGAAATAGAAATATTAACAATGATTGACAAAAACGAAAATTCAAGAATTAGTCGAATTTAAGATCATAACATATATACGAATACTGATCATCTTTATGATCCATTGCGAAATGCATTGCTTAAATCAACATTTTCACCCAATGGAAGGATCAGTACTCAATATAACAACAGTATATCTAAAATAGGGAAGAATATGCGCTCACTAAGTCCGGCTGAGGCTGATATAATCGTACTTATTGACTAAATTTAGAAAAACAGTATTTTTATTCCAATAGATAAGCAATTAGTCCCAACAAGAAATCTTCAAAAAATAATGGGGAAACAATTTATCGCAATAGATATGGAATAAAAAGTTGGGAGAGCTATTTCTCCGACTGACTTCAGTCGAATCCCATCAGAAACGATTGAAGAAATCGTTTACGAAATACAAGACGAAGAAGAAAATAAAAGAACAGGCAACATTTATACAACCAGAAAAAATATGCAAGCATCAAGAACTATCCAATCTCCTTTTATTAACATGAATTCAATGTCTCGTCAATCTTCTTATCAAAGAAATTCCTTGAAACCTGAAGAATCTAATAATAACTTGTGGACATCTTATCAAAGCAAATAATTACTGACTCAGCCATCAACAGTCAATTATGGAAAAAATGAGATTGGTACAAGTAGGATGAGACAAAGTGAATTTGGAAATGAAGCAGCTGAGAATGTATCACGAAAAAAATATGCCTTTAAACAAAAATATAGTAGAGATCCTTAAAATAAGCCGATTAAGAAACGTGGACAATAAAATTATAAGTATAATCTTTTCAGTATGGCGGATGAATTGGGAAATAATGGCTGCAAAAGCGGCTGTTTTAATAATGAAGTAATTGCTTCTAAAATAAATAATAATCCTTGGAAGTGATAGTATACAAGCAAATTTATGAAGATAAGGATTTACATTAATATATCAATTAATTGTGATACTCCAAACATTGCTTCTATTATTTCGCTGATAAATTAAAATTATAAGGGCCAATTAAATTCGTCAGAATATATTCGAATTGTAATAAAAATAATTCTTTCATACCAAAAGTCAAATAAAAATAATTCTTGGTTTTATTCAAGCTGATGTAGCCTTGGCTTAACATTGTACTCTTAGTCTTTCAACTAGCCCTATTTCTCTTAGGAAGAATATGCGATGACATGAGCTGGTATACCTTTGATATCAATAACTAAGTTCAAGTCTTCGAGGGAATTAGTGTCGCTGCATTGTCATTATCCGTAATTGTTAAAATAATTCGAAAGTGGCATATTCCAGGCATTATGAAAATTTTGTTCATAAAGTCTCAACTCAAATTTATCATACCGTGGGCATTGGATATTCTCATTGTCATATTATTTTTCAATATCTTTGGATGTACTTCAGACATACCAAGTTAAGATTTTTTCTATATTCAATATGATGGCTGCTGCTTAAATGCGACTCAATATCTACTCACAAATTTAAATTATTCACTTATCTGCAATACCAAGGCGCATGTGGCTGGACTAATTGCCTATGAGATAGTTTTGTTTGCTGAAATCATCTATAATGGAAATTTGCTCCTTATTTTTGTAAATAACCTTGAGGCTAAACCCAAAGATTATTCCATCCTTTTTATATCGATAGCAATTGCCAATCAAGTACTAATAATGGACTTACTTTTTAGGGCAGCATACGAAGAAAAGGAAAGAGAAGAACAATTTAAAAAATAGGAGAAACTTTAATCTAGCTAAAATATCAACATGAGTAGAGTTTAGCCATTTGAGAAAACCCTTGGCATTAATTCCGAATCTGCATCTCCAACGAAGATAAAATGATAAATTATCTTTAAATAATCTCGATTTTGATTAAATTAAAAAAACTAAATTTTTCCATAATAATTTTATCTATATTTATTTATTAACAATCTAACCCTTGATATAAAAACGATAAAAATTAATTATTTTATCGGCTAAAATCAAATTCTTTGATAGATCTTTAAAATTCACAAATTGATAAATAACTTCATACTAATTTTGTAACTTCTAGCAATTGATATTTTAAACAACCTAATAAGGAGAAGATTGAAAGGATTTGTTTTTTCTTATTGATTTTATTTATTAATCAATAGATAATTCAAATTAGTATTTAATTAGGATTGGCTAAAGGTCAATTAATTTAACTATTAGATTAAAATATAACTTCAAACTTTTAATTTAGATGGATAATTAAATTTATAACTTTAATAAAGTGTAAACTCAGCTGATGTAGCTTTGGCTTACCATTGTACTTCTTGTAATTCAACTAGCTCTATTCCTCTTAGCAAGAATATGTGATGATATGAGCTGGTATGATTTAGGAGTACCAAATTAAGTTAACGTCTTCGAGGGAATTGGTGTCGCTGCATTATTAGCATCAGTAATTATTAAAGTGATTAGAAAGTGGGAGATCCCAGGTATTATGAGAATTTTATTTTTTAGGTCTCAACTCAAATTTATAATACCATGGGCATTGGATATTCTAATCGTAATACTTTTTTTCAATATTTTTGGATGCCAAACAATAGCACCAGACTCAGAATTAGTATATTTCTATGTTCTATATGATGGTTGTTGCATCAATGGAACTCAAATTATACTGACAAATTTAAATTACTCCCTGATCTGCAATACTAAGGCACACTTGGCAGAGCTGATTGTCTACGAAATAGTGTTGTTTGCATAAATCATTTACAATGGAAACTTGCTTCTCATGTTCGTTAATAATCTCGATGCTAAGCCTAAAGATTATTCTATCCTTTTAATATCAATAGCGATTGCAAATCAAATACTTATAATGGATCTAATTTTTAGAGCAGCCTATGAAGATCGGGAAAGAGAAATAGAAAAAGAAGAATAAGAATAAAAAAGGAAATAATAAATCATAAAAAGAAGTACAACTATGATAGCGGTGTAACCATATGAAAGAACCCTTTCCAGCAATGTATAGTTTTATTCTCCAACTAAGAAGCAATGATGATTATCGGCAAACCAATGTTATTTAATATATGATAAGCTAATTAAAATACTAATAGATAACTGATTTAAAAAGAAGTCAGTATATATTTGATGTTGATAAAGGTTATCTTTTTTTTTATCTTTATCTTTATCATTATCTATTTTTATTTTTGCAAGGAAATGAGTTGATATATATTTAATCTACCTCAAAAATAAATTGAAGTCAATTCTGGTTAGCATAAGTATATCTGTATTATCTGATAGACAGAATATAAATAAATTTAAGTAATGTTGATAGAGCAATACCGAAGCATTGCCATCTTAGTCATTTTATTCTTTTAAGGAAGATTATGATGATATTAACTGAGATAGCTTTATGCGAATTAACTACATGTATAACTTCAATTCATTCAACAATTTTATTTAAATTCTAAATAAAAGGAGAGAAATTATATGATATGAACAATTTATTAATAATCCTCAAGAGTATTTTTCAAATAAATAAAAATAAAATGTAATTATTTCTTACCAAATTGATTTTTTATTAACTCTTGATTTATGGAGAATCCAAATTGCTGATTAATTCATATTAATTAATGTGTGATATTATAAAAATCAGAGAAAAGTAAAACCGACTAATTTAGATATTAATAATTAAATTAATAAAACGTCAATTAAACTTATGTAACTTTGGCAAATCATTGTTCTCTTAAGCATTCAGCTAGCACTCTTTCTCTTAGGAAGACTCTGCGATGATCTCAGCTGGTATGATTTTGGTATTGCTAATGAAGTTAACGTCTTTGAAGGAATTGGAGTCGCTGCATTATCAGCATCAGTAATTATTAAAGTAATTCGAAAGTGGGAAACCTCAAACATTATGAAAATTTTGTTCTTTAGGTCTCAAATAAAATTTATTATTCCTTGGGCTTTAGATATTCTCATCGTTATACTCTTTTTCAATGTTTTCGGATGCCAAACAGTTCTACCTGGCACAGATTTTTTCTATGTACAGTATGATGGCTGTTGCATTAATGCGACTCAAATTATACTTACAAATTTAAATTATTCACTTGTTTGCAATACTAAGGCACATTTGGCTGAACTGATTATCTACGAAATAGTGTTATTTGCAGAAATAATTTACAATGGAACCTTACTGATTCTGTTCATTAATAACCTCGATGCTAAGCCCAAAGATTATTCTATCCTTTTGATATCGATAGCGATTGCCAATCAAATACTTATTATGGATCTAATTTTTAGAGCAGGCTATGAAGAGAAGGAAAAAGAAAAAGAAAAAGAAGAAGAAGCATAAGAAAGGAAATAATAAATAATAAAAAGAATCACCTCTATGAGAGCAATTTAGCAATTTGATAAAACCATAACCAGCAATAATTAGCTGTGTTCTCCAACGAAGATAAAATAATGATTAAACATAAATAATGCCATTTCATATGATATATTTTAATAAGACATTTAAATAAGATAATGCTGATTAAAATACTAATAGATGACTGATTTTTTACAATAGGTAATTCTAAAATGGAACTCCTTGGACATAGTAAAAGCTCTACTATTAAGGTAATTAAAGTTTAAATTTATGCTAATACTACCATTCGCCATTATAAATCTGATGAAAGCATCCTTTGTTGAAGATGTTTTAATATTAATTGATAATGCATTTTAACAATTTTAAGTAAGATTTAGAAATCTAGATATATATAAAAAATTGAAAGCATGAAAAGTCTTTCAGACTTAAAAAAATTTAGTAAAAAAAATTTAATGAAGATTATTTGAGTATCTCATAAGCCATTATTAAACTGATAATAAATAATTCAATATTAACCTCTATTCATAGAACTTTCAGCTTATTCCTACGAATATTATGAATTTTTGCTATCGATCTCGTTGCTGGCAATCATTTTGTTTTTAGGCCATGAAAAACTTCTTCTTTCTCTAATATTGTCCATATCAGCGTTATTGGCATGATTTGATTCCTTGAATCTCTTAGTGACGGTTAAGATGAGATCATCCTCTTTCTTTTCCAAATGAATATCATTTAAAGCATATTTAAGGAGTCTAATTTCCTATTTTTCATTTTCAAAGGCGTCATAATATCGAGATCTTTTCTTTTCTTTTCTCTTTGTTATTTGCTCGATTAAATTATGAGCTTTCAGGACGACGATAAATCTATTTTCGAGTTCTTATATATATTGCTTCAGTTTCTTGTTTTATTTGCGTCTTTCTCTAAGTTCAGATTATAACTTAACTTGTTCATTGGAGGTATATTTCCTGACAATATTTTAATTATTGTAATTTATGTTACTATTTGGCAATCTATTTGTCTTTGAGCCATTTATGCTTCGATTTTCCAAATTAAAAAGCTTATCTTTATCTTTCTAAAGTTCCTAAATATTGGGATTAATACGAGATACTGCTTTTTCCAATATTCAGCTGCCTGCTCTTGTAACATACTTTCTTCTTTCATGGCCATTAGCTAATGATTTAAATTGCTCAATTGATCCTGGAGCAGCATCTTTGATTACAATGGTTTATTGTAAAATCGATTAGTTTCAATCTATCGAGAAACCTTATCCTATAACTCTTTGATTCTAATTTTGTGTTTAAGATTCTATTTAAATCAATTCTTACTTCTTGCTTGCATTCATTTTTTTAATGTATAACATCTAGGTAGTTAATCATAGCCTGGTTATTAACAGTTGTCAATCGAGTAATTATTTGCATGAGTAGATGCTGGTTGGGGTCTACTCGAGCCTCGTAGGTGGATATAATCTTGAGTATATCCCTATTGAGATCAAAAGCATTTTTAAGATCGGTTATTTAGTTTTTTAAGTGGTAGTTTTCCTAACGCAGAGCTTCTTACATTTATATTTATAAAAATTAATAATGGAACAATTTAATAAAATTACAGATTTCATTAATATTTTTAAGATATGAATGAATATATTTTTTATATGAGGAGAAACCAATAAATCTTTTGTTATAATTTCAATTCTAATCATTTAAAATTCATATCAAATATTTCTTCCGTAGAGAGAAAGTTTTACAAATATTTCTTTATCTTATATGTTCTAAATATCTTTTAATATAGGAAGCAAATCAGATCGATATTTGTGTTGTTAATCAATTTCACTGGAGTTATAGCCGAAACATCTTAACTTCAGTTCTAAATTTAATTTTTTACAATTATTTGGTGGGCTCAAAGAAATTATTTTTTGCTTGGAGGAAGGCCAATGAAGGCCATTCCGCTTGCCCAAGCATAGTCAACGCTTTTGCTGTCAACTCATTGTGTGCTAAATAAGATTATTCATACAAATCAGCAAATTTACCAATCTTGGGAGATTGCTAGTGGCAAGATGTCCAGCTCCATTTTCGTTTATACAGTTATAGGCCAAATCCAAAATTTATAATCTAGGCAAGGAGGTTTTGCTGATATAGAAACATCCATCACTTCCAATTTTGTTGTTATCTAGTTTATTTAATTCTTACCTAAGTACAACATGAGCAGGGTCGTGAAGAATGCTCCTCGGAAATATTTAAGGTGATCACAAGCTATATCATTATGGCCTTGTTCGCAGAGCAGTTACTCAATGCCAATACTTTGAGAGATGGCTTGCTCTTTTCAAAGTTGATTTTAACAATCTCGGCGATGACTTCTCCCGCGATCATATTATTATCTGGGTTGCTATTGGGATACCCAAGTGTATCTCAGAAATTTACCACTTTTCATAAGTTTAAGTTAATCTATGACAGATACTCCAAATGTTTGGCTGATGCGAAAGCTTTAGTCTACCTAAGGATAGGTTGTTTTGGATCTTTGAGTCAAGCAATTCCGGAAGTTATTCCCTTTCTTGAATTTGTACCTCTTCATTTCCCATTTCAAATATATATGAAATGATAAAGAATAGGAAATGAAAAAATTATTTCAATTATAAAGGCAATGGTCAAACAAGAACAAGTTTAACTAATAAATAAAAATACTCCAATAAGTTATAGAGTATTTTGAATCTAAATTTTGTATTTTCCAATCAAGTTTGATTTTATCAATAAATAATTTATAAATTTGATGTAATAGAAATGAGTTCATCCTTATAATTTCATAATAGATATTTATCAGCAATATACTTTTACCATTAACTTTCCCATGCCTTTTATAAATTAATGTTTAAGTGAATGGCGATAAATTTATTTCAAGGGTTAATCAATATGTTATTGATAAATTAAATGAGCAAAAGATACCTATTCTTTACTATCTTTTTAATTCAAATGTCTTCACAGACCATCATCAACTTCAATAAAACGTTTGAAGAACTTATTGCAAACACGAGCAGTAGTGCTAATCTTCCTTTCATATAAGCTCTCATTTCAATCTATTAAGCCCATTCAGAACTATAGAATTTTACAGTGGTTTCTATTGATAGGACTTCAAATCAAAGTTTATCGATGATAGATTATTTTATATAACTGGAGTTAGGAGATAGCATAGTTGAAGCAAAAGTATCAACTTCTTATTTAACAAATACTCCTTAATCTAATTTTGAGGTAACTATTGAATGTATTTTGACTAATGCCTCATCGGTGAAAAATTCTTTATAAATTTCTTCCTTTTAAAGTTTAAACAACCAAACGATAAATAATAGCAATAATTAAAATTTATCCCTCTAAACTTTAAATAAGGATAATATCTCTAATCCGTTAATCTAGCTTTTTAAAAGTATGAATATTTCTAACCCAACGCTACTTACAATTACCAATAAATTTAAAAAATTATCCTCCTCATCATAAGCAGGTGGTTACCTTTTTTTCACTAACTTTGATGATGAGCGTTATAAAATTGCCATCAAATACTTAAGCAACAATTATCATAATTTAAAAAATTATAAAATTGGACAAGTATATATTCAAATAGTTTCTGGCGTAAATTTCTTAGTTTATTATGCAGGATTTGACTCTTTTACAAGTGTAATTGCGAAAGTTAATGTTGATTTGATAAACTTGCCTAAACTAATATCATTTAATGTGACTTGTACTTTTACAAATCTTAATTGCTCAAACTCCATTGCTGCAGCCTCTTTTAAAGGTGTTGAAACTCTATTAAGAGTGCATCCTACATTACTTAGCTATTCTCTTATTTTCTTTGAAACAGTAAAAGTCTATAATGCAAGCTCTCTACTTTTTATGGTAATCTTTCAAAATCCTTCGATAAAAACATAAATTCTTTCGGAGTTAATGATTAATTAAAACTCACTGACAATATAAACCTTTTATACATATCTGTATCCTCAATGATTATTTATCCAGTTTAACATAATATATCAGTTTATCTTACAAATAAACTATTATTATTGGCAGACAAAAAGTAATTTTATTTCAAAATAAAAAATAATCAAAATTTGTCATTTCCTTGCCTTTGATTTGTCTATTTCATGTAAAATGTTGATAGTTTCCTTAATTATTCAGTCTTATTCGAGGGTGTCTTCAAAAAATAACTTGTATTATTATAATTCAGCAATTTTAAAGCCTTCAAATTTCCTTGTTAAGCAGCACGGATTATCTTTTCATTGCGAACAATCCCTTAACTTTTGAGACCCCTCATCAGTAAAGCATTCGTATTTCCCATTTATTAGGCTCGATTGTAAAGATCTTATGCTTATCCAAGGGTACTACCCATTGGAAGCAATCCTTTTTCTTGCATCAAGGCTAAATTCAATAAAGCTTGTGATTCCCCTTTCTCACCAGCTTTTTCATAAAGTATTCTCGCATTATCGTAGTTCTTTTCCACGAAATGACCAGAATAATAATAATCTCCGAGTCGTGTTAAAGCTGGTGGATAGTCTAAACGTGCTGCAGATGCAATATAATGAAAGCTGGCCTCTTTATTGGCAGTGATTCCAATCCCTTTCTCTTCAAACAGTCCCATCAAATATAAGGCTTCTGCATTGTTATTATTTTCCAAAAGAACCATTCTGGCTGCATCAATTAAATCTGACATGGTTTTTTATTCTTAAAGATTAGTGCCAATATAGCTTCTAAGATATTCTAGTCTCCCTTGAGTTTCTCCCAAAGATGCTGCTTCTTTAAATAAGGATCTAGCTTTTTATAAATTAATCTCAACTCCAGTTCCTGTCAGATAGCATTTTCCTAAATTAATATACGCCTTTGGATATTTCATTTGAACTGCTTTTTACAGATACTTTATTCCTTTTTGAAGATTAGTATGCTCATTATAGTTATTAGCGTTAGGATTATTATAAGATATTAACAGATTACCAAGATTATTGTAAGCTCTTGGAAATTGCTTTGCCTTTGCTGACTCATAATACTTGCGAGCATGCTCAAAATTTGGTTATACGATATAGTACTCTTTGCCTTTTTCCAGAAATAATCCCTTTTCATAAATATAGCCTAAGTCGGTCAATGCATCTAAATGACCTTTAGCTCCAGCCTTTTCATAATAAGAAACTGCTCCTGTCATTTCCTCTTTTCTATTTGAAAATTGTCCCTAAAAAAGAAGCTTAGAGTTTAATAAACCCTTTTATAAATATTTACCTACTTTGTAGAGACCTTCGGCATCGCCCATCTTAGAAGAAGCCATAAAATATTTGAATGCTTTTGCAATATCAATTGGAACTCCTCTTCCTTCTTCATAAAGAGTGCCAAGAGAATTTAAAGCAGAAGGATCAGGTTTTGGCTTACCTGATTATATTTGATAAATCTCCAAAGCTCGAGCTATTTATTGAGGTCTTGTAAATCCAAATAACAATTAATGAGCTAGTTGAAGTTCACTTTTAATTTCAATGATTTAGGAGGGAGGAGGAGCTTTGACAGGTATTTACTTGGGTTTTGGCCATATTTTTACTACTTAATTCCTTTATATCTAAATATTTACTCCATCCAGGAAAAATCCTCTGCCTGATACTAAGCTGCAACTAAAATTTATTTAACTGATTCATTGGTCACTGACTCGAATTTTGAAATATTTTCCCATAAATATGCCAATTCAGATAATTAAAGGAAGGCTTGCTCTACATTTGGCTTGTAATCGTATGATTTACCACAAATCGCGGATGACTATTTTTCAAATAATCTAAGAACCTGTATGACTTCTGCTGTAATTTATGTGGACTTGGCAGCCAACCTTTCAATATTTTCATTAATTTTGATTTTGATGTTTTTGTTTCGAATTAAGGTGCCTATTGTCACCCCAAAATTTGCTACCTTGGTTTAGAACAGTTATTTCCTTTCTCTTCTTAATTTTTGACACTCTCGGACTCGTTTTTCTATATTTTCTAAATTATCCGTATTTTACTGAGTTACTTTGCTACCTCAGAAAGTTCAGCATATATTTTCTATGATTTATCGTTTTTATTATGACGATTGCGTAGAGAATCATCATTTTTAGCAGCAACTTTTTTTTGATGCTGCAGAAAGATAGACTTGATTTGTTCCTGGATTTTATTACAGAATAATTTGACTTCACTCTGGTCCTATTTCATTTTCAACGTTATAATTATAAAATAGATGGAGTATGATAGATAAACTTTAAAGTTTAAGCATATACATCCTTATATAAGATCATATATTCAGTTATTTAGGACTTTTATTTTAGTTTGGAAATATCAAGTAATCATTCATTTCAGTCATTAAGAAATCTAATTAAATTATTTAGATTTATTTAATGAAAAGAAGGCAAAATAATGACTTGATTGGTTTAATTCATGTGAGTAAAATCAAAAAGAAAAAAATTAAATTAATAAGAAAAAAAAAGTAATTTTCATTTTAATTATCTCCAAAGTAAATATTTATTTCGTTTCAATTTCAATATTTTAATAATTTATTTCCATTTCATCCGAATGTGTTTTATCTTTATTTAATTTAATTAAATCATTTAAAGTTTTATAATTATCTTCATTATTCTTTCAAATAGAACAGCATCCATTTCAAATAAAACAGCTTATTTTAAATGGACAACATCGAGAATGCCCTTAAAGATCAATAATTCACAAACAAATATGAAACTTTTATTTTGAAAGTGCGCCAAAATCCACTTAAATTTAAATATCAAATATGAGAAAACGAGATAAATTTAATTTAAACAACGAATATTTTCTAATACGTTTCCCCATCCTCAAATCGCAAATGAT
>Ga0302280_1000951_pt1 | contig 25092 bp, 21 predicted proteins | sample III_Fen_E1_1_FD_198771 | JGI IMG/M metagenome (GOLD analysis project Ga0302280, IMG submission 198771) | Peat permafrost microbial communities from Stordalen Mire near Abisko, Sweden - III_Fen_E1_1 | ecosystem: Environmental > Terrestrial > Soil > Wetlands > Permafrost | place: Sweden: Abisko... | reverse complement strand
TTATATTCTGCTATATAATAACTTTAATGGATATTCTCCATTGAATAGGGTCGCAGGAGGAGCCGTTAGGCGACGACCCACCGAGCCGCAAGGCGAGGGACTGATCTACTTTGTCTCAGCAAGCCCCAGGGCGAGGCTATGGACTGATGCATTCAATTAATTGAATATTATCATTAACACAATTAATTGCTGGTTTGACCGTTCGTCGCAAGCGTCTCTCTACCAATTAATTTGAATATGATATAAAATATTCAATTAATTATATTAGTCGATTTTGTCTTTACATTTTTTTGTAAACTTTGAAAAACAAAGAAACAAAGAATATATAATTTAAATATAAAATTACTTTGATTTTAACTAATATAATGACACAACAAAATTATAAAATCAATGGTCAAATAGTTCTAATGAGCCCAAATGAATTATTTGAAAGAACATTTAAATATATGGATGAACATGTAGTACCAAAATTGATAGATAGAACATATTCAGGTGAGAAACAATATTTTTTTAATAATTTTGGTAATTATTCTAAAGAAAAAATAGATAACATTAATCATAATAAGGTAAATAATGATCTACCAGAGAAATTTATTACATTCATTATTCCAATTAAGAATAGAACACAAAGATTATATATTCAATTAGAAAATCTTTGTAAAGTATTAGATTTTAAACAAGTTGACATAATAATAGTAGAAGATGAATCAACTGATAATTTTAATATAGATATGTTACCTGAAAATATAAGAAATCATATAAGATATTATAGAGTACGTACTTTTACTACATGGTCGAGATCTAAATTAATGAACTTTGGAATAGCAAAAACAAATACTAAATTTATACTAGCAAATGATGTCGATTTCATTTATGGACCTAATTTCTTAAAAGAATTGAGAGAATGTTGTATAAAAAATGATTTTAATAAATATTCAATAGGATTATCATTATGGGAGTCACATGATAGTTTTTGGAATAATAATCAAATAATGCGATATGCATATGAACCGTATAGTGCATGTTATATTTATGATACTGAAATTCTTAAACAAATTGGAGGATTTGATACAACAATAATCAATCATGGAACAGAAGATAGAGAATTACAAAAAAGATTATCAAAAAATGGTTGTGAAACAATTTATGGACATTTATTATATCCAAATTTATATGTTATTCATTATTCGCATGATAATATTACACGAGGACCAGGACGAACACCAACGGAACAAAATTATATAATGAATAAAAATGATAAAATAATACCATTTATTTATGAATTAGAAATAGTAAAATCATATAATTAAATGATAAAAATTAAATGATAAAAAATTAAGAGATATTAAAATATTTTAAATGACGGTTTTTAAGAGAATTGCACTCTTATCATCTCATAGACAGTGAGACGTCCTACTGATTAAACGAAAAAACCATATATTTATATATAAATATCTGATATCTAATATATACTAAGAAAATAAATTACAAAATGGAACGCACTTAAATAAAAATAAAAGTTAAGATGATGGTATAATAATTTAGTTTTTATATATTGAACCAAAATATATGAAGAAGCCAAGCAATAATTCTATGTGCACGGTATGTCCTCATAAGAATAAAAAAGATGGAGAAGAAGAGTATTCTGATGATGAAATAATTAATAATGAATCAAAAGTACAAATAAAAAGAAAAAAAAATAAAAAAAAAGATAATAAGAAACGAGGTCCGTTAAAAGTTAACTCAATGAACAAAAATATTTATATTCGATTAGAGCAGAAACGAAATGCGACACAACAAGTTCTGAAAAAAAGAAATAATTTACAAAAAGCCTTTGCAGCTATAAGACGATTTCAATCATCAACTAATAAGAAACCTGAAATCAAACCAACAAGTGAAAAAGAATCAACAAATGAAAAAGAATCTACTATAGCTATACGTAGTAATAATCATTATTATGGCATAGATCAATATACTGATGTATCTAATCCAATAATAGGTGATACTTTTTGTAATATAGTAACAGGTGAAACCTATTTGTTTAATAAAGATATATGGAATCGTATACCAAATCCAGGTCCAAGAGCATATTATGGAGAAAATATGACAAAGGAAGAATTAGTCATTAATCCATTAGAAGGAGACATATTCTTTCAAAATGATGAGATAAGTATATATCAAAATGGACAATGGATAACTAAAAATATATCATCTGAATTATCTAATCATCAATCATCATCATCAAATTCAGATTTAATAGGAGAAGATAAACAAAGTGATTCTGTTTCATATGGTACATCATGTCATTCAGACGAAGAAGAAGATGATTCGTCATCTGATCAACAAGAAAATAGTCTATCATATGATGAAGAGAATTCCCAAAATGAAGAATTATTGGAGATAAATCATCAAATTGAAACAACAAACACCCAAGAAACCATAAAAACAATGGAAACACCTGAAGACAAATTAGAAACAATAGAAACAAGTGAAGACAAAATAGAAACAATGGAAACATCTGAAGACAAAATAGAAACAATGGAAACATCTGAAGACAAAATAGAAACAATGGAAACACCTGAAAATCAAAGAATAGTACCAAAATTAAATATGGAAAATATAGATAAAATATATACTTTTATGGTGGATGAACATAAAATAGAAGGAAAATATTGTAATATAAATCAAGTAAACTATGAGAAATTAGAACCAATTGAAAATAATAAGATGATAAGTATGCAAATAACTCCACAAGGAAAATTATGTATATCAATAAAATTTAATGAATTACGAAAATCGCCTATAAGAGTAAGTATTGAAAATTGGATAAAATATTCTGATAATGATAAAAAAATTTGGCAAACAGTAAATTGTATAAGTGATATTACAATGATAAACGGAGATAATACAAATGAAAAATATTCTATAATTTCAGAAAATCCAGAAAATATGAAACAGATGCAAAAAACATATACTACAATAGGTATCAAAGATAAATTAATAATTAAACCAGAAGAAGAAATTACAGAAATAACTTTTCAAGCAAAATTATTAGCTTATCCATTATCAAAAACTGAAAAGAGTGATTTTTATTTAGTTGAGTTTACTGATAGCAATTCGATTATTAATTTACCAATAATAACAATTGAAATATAATTAAATTTTAGAGTTCCAAAGAAGTTAAAAATTATAAAAACTTTTTGTAAGTTTTTATAGAGTCTCATTTCTATATACCGACTTTATATGTGTTAAATGTTCACGATTAATAGCTGAATCAGCCAATTTCTTTTGAGAATCACTTAGTGCTTGCCAATTTTTCTTTAAAACAATACGAATAGTTTCGCGTGTTAATTCGTTATGAGGTATTCCTAATTGTTCAATATTTAGATGTAATAAAGTACGATTAGATGTAATTAGTGCTTTACTTAAGTCAGATACACCTTGTTGATAGATACCATTATGTAATATATTTAATGATAATAATGTAGAATTTTGTGTTAAGGCTGATGCGAGTGCACCTGCACCCTCATTACCCATAGCATTAGGAATTTCGCCAAGAGCATTTGTAGATTTCAAGAATCCAAGATCTAGTTTTTTAAGTGATGTATTAGTTTTTAATTTATCTGCAAGTACTTGAACTCCTCGTGGTCCTATTCCACATGAAGATAATTCAAAATGTTCTAGGAATTGTATAATTTCAGCGAGCATAATTACACCTTTGTCTCCAATTCTATTACAACCTAAACATAAATCAGTAATTTTACTTTTTTGAATCATATTGCAAATATTAGGAACTGTTTCAATAGTTAATCCATTTGATTCTAAATATATAACTTTAAGAGCCGAATTTTGATTATTGGCAATGGCATCACAAATAATTTTACCACCTTCATCTAAAAGACCAGTATTAGTTAAATCAAGAACCTGTAAATAAGAGTTAAGACTACACATTTTACCTAATGGTATTGCTCCTAAAGTTTTTAAAGGATTACGTTTTAACCATAATTGTAATACTTGTGTATCAGTTTGTAATGCCTCTGCTATAGGTGAGATTGAATTGCTATCTAAATTATTGCCCGCGATATACCATGTAGTAATATGAGTAGATTTATCTTTGATTAATTTAGAAACGGAAAGAGCTAAATTTAGACCTGCGATATTATTTCCTAAAAGTAAATGTTTAATACGTGGTGTAGCACTTGATCCATCTATTTTTAATGATAATTCTAAATCTGGAACTCCTTTTGGACCAATAACTTGTTTACATAAGTCTAAACGTCCATCAGAACAGAGAGTACCACGTGGAAAGACTGTTTCTGTTAGTGTATTATCTAGTGGATAATTACGTAGAAAAGAATGTAATTGTATCATTTCTTGACTATCAGCAATATCAACAATTTCTGGAGTTGGATTAATTATAGCATCACATAATGGTGTATTTAATAATTCTTCCAAATCATTAGCATTTCTGGAACCTTTTTTTTCATTTTCATTACGTTTGATTGTTCCTGTATAATCAGTATTATCGACATATTGTTTAATAGTATTTAATAATTTTTTGTAACTTGCCATGACATCTAATTCTGTTGATTTATTATTATTTCTAAAAACATTAAATTCTGGGAAATACTTAACAATATCTGATAATAATCCATTCTTATAATAAGAATGATTGTTCTTATTAGGTAATTGTTCGGCTATATAATCACATTTTTTCGATTCAAGAGATGATTTAATTGATTGTACAATAATTTCAACTAATCCTTTACGAAAAATGGTAACTGATTTGTCAGCTATATAAAAAGCGGTAATTGCGTTAGGAAATACAGATAAAATATTTTTAATTTTTTCGGACCATTGAATTGAATTATCGGGTATTAAAGCTTTAGTTGCAACTTGTATTAAAGCATCTGCGGTAGCTTGAATATTTTTAATTTTAGGTGTAAATATTTTTTTCTCTAATAATATTACACTTACATCATCAGAAAGTATAGAATCTTCGCATGCATCTAATTTTTCCATTACATAAGCCAATTGATCGTCAATATCATTGTTATTATTTGAGATATAACGTCTATCTCTAACAGCAAATAATTTGTCTAAGAGAGTAGTATTAGTTTGTTTCATGACATAGGGACGAAAATTAGAATAAATCCAATCTTTAATCTGATCAACCGGCCAAACTGCAATGGCTTTAGCAAAATGATCTAGATTATGTGTCATGGACATGCGTGGTACTTTTTGATTGCTAAAAGAATTATATAAAGAGATACTTCTTTCGGGTGTAACTAAAAAGTCATTTAATCCCCAAACATGAAAAGAAGGGAACGCAATAGGATTATTTTTGTCTCTTAGTGGACCATTTAAATTAATATATTCCTTACGAGTATCTCTAATGGGAAATCCTGATATAATAACGCAAAATTGTAGTGTTTTAGTTAAATTTTGAACTTTTTCGGATTTGTCATAAACTAGAGCTGCTAAAATACCAGCGAGAGTACCACCTTGACTAAATCCAATAATTCCATCAAATGGTCCATTATTTTTGGCACAATCATCAATATATTTTATTGTTTCGTCTAATCCATTATAAATCATTGTTTCTGGATCATCCGTTGCATTCCACCAACATCTGGTTGATGGAGTATTACTTGCTCTTAAATGTTTAGTATTATTTAAAGCTTCGCCTTGAGCTACATATTTATGAGGAGCAGATGCATAAACAAGAGTTGATGCTGGTCCAACAGTACGAGCTAAAACATTACGTGTTCTTTTTTGGAACATTAGTGATGATTGTCTATTAGAATGTAAAACTAAAATACGAAATCCAGTTTTACTTTTATTTATTGAATAGGATGTAAGTGAATTAGATTCTGTAGGAATATTTATTATTTTTGTATTAGATAATTTGATTTGACTTTTCATCCATGAGAAATGATTCTCTTTAATAAAAATAAGTTCATCGGATGTACTTTGTCTATTAAGAATTTCATTTCTATGTGGATATCTTCCGAATTTGGAAAGAATTTGTATGTGTTCTTTTGCAGATTTTAATAAAGGAATTAATTTACTACTTTTTTCTGAAAATCCGAGATTTTTAAGAATTTCGTGTAAATTAGCTAATCCATTAGCACCACGTTCACAATTTGAAATATTTTCTGAATGTAATAATGCAAAAAATACAAAAATTTGAAAGGTCCATGGTAAGAATTTTGATGTATCAGTAGTTTCTGAAACAGATAGGAACATTTTTTCTGGATAATCATTTAATAATTTATTTGCTAATTCACATGCGATCTGATCAAATTGAAAAGCCTGACTTGTATTACGAAAAGCATGACGAGGTAATTGATCATATAAAATTATAGCTCCAACTAGACCTAAAGGTGACTTAGCCCATAACAATCCAGTATTACTATTAATAAGTGAAGACCATTTTGAGAAAATAAATTTATCTGTAAAATTTTTACGTTCATCTTCATTTTTACCTTCAGCTGCAAACATCATTCCTCTCCACCATAATCCACCATTATAAGAAACTTTATCGCCAAACCAAAATTCTAATACTTCTGAACATTCTAAGGGAACATCTAAATAATAATCAGTACGATGATGACCACGTAAAGCCATAGGCCAATTTAATTCATTATGAATAGAACCCTTACCAGTAATTTCTCCAGTATGGATATTACGAAAGGTTTTAACATGTCGACAGGTAATTGAAATGCGTGGTAATAATGTAGAATTATCTTTTTGTGCTATAATCGCATGATACCAATTTTCATTAGTTTTAGGACCAAGAGAAAGAAGACATCCATGGGGTAAAGTGAATTGTTGTACATCAGTAGGTTGAAATATATGATCCTTTCTTAAAACATAGGGTCTAGATTGTCCTAATTGTAAAGAAACTGAAATAATAGGAGAATTTTCTTCTAAATCTAAAGTTTTATCTTTATGAAAGCCGATAGCATCATTACCATCTTTATAATATAGAACAACTACATGATTGTATAATATTCCAGTAGTTTTTTGTATTTTCATTAATATATTATAAAGAGTAGGTGTTTTTTCATTAATAGGAATAACTGGATATCTTTGTTGATCATTAACAGGAAATCGATAATGTGGCATTAAACCATCTTCAGTAGGTAATGCAAGAGCACATTTAGTACGACTTAAAGGTTTAAGTCCAGAAGTAGATTTATTTTGTGATGCCATATGATACCATTGTTGATAAGGGATTTCTTGAACTAAAGCATTAAATGCGTTAGTAGCATCATCATTATTTAAAAAATCTGGAATAACGAAGGTATCTCCTGCACCAAGTCCAGTGGTTCTTTGAGATAAATCGATATAAGTAATATTATCAATAAGTGGTAATAAAGAAGTATCATCACCCAAATTGGTTGGTAAGTTTTTCAATTCAGATTCAGCCATTTATTTATAAATATAATAATGAAAAATAAAATCAAAAAAATAATATTCAATAATAAGGGATATTTTATGAACTATCTCATATTTTATAATATGATATAATATAATGCTAAAAAAAATTAAGAGAATTGAAGCTGTATCAGTATTTCAATCATCATCTATAACTGGATATGTGTTATTAAAGGAATTAAGTAATGATAAAACAAAAATAGAAGTACATGTTCAGGGATTACCTCCAAATAAATCACTAGGTTTTCACATTCATGAAGGAGGAGATCTACGTTGTTATGGGAAAGATACTCCATGTCAAGGAGCATGCGCACATTATAATCCATTTAAGAAACATCATGGAGGACCAAGATCAAAGGAAAAACATGTAGGAGATTTAGGAAATTTACGAAGCGATGCTAATGGTAATAGTACTACAACAATAACATTATCATCAGTAAAATTACGAGGTAAATATAGTGTGATAGGAAGATCAATAGTAATACATGAGAAGAATGATGATTTAGGAAAGGCCGGGACGGAAGATAGTATGAAAACTGGATCATCTGGAGCGAGAATAGCTTGTGGAGTAATAGGTTATACAAAGGATAGTTTATTATATTTTTAAAATTATTATATATAATAATTTTAAGCAATTTTAATAATGGTTAGTCGAACAACATAGAAACCAGCTGCATTACCAGCCGTTGCTACACCAACAGAAGAAGTAACAGCACTAATAGCAGCTACTAAAGTAGTAGGAACAATAACAAATGCTCGTCCATGGATCCATGTAGTACCAGTATTTGAACCTGTAATAGTATTATTATCAATGGATAAACTATTAACATTTGAACCAGTATAAATAGCAATAGATCCAGCACTAGATAAACTCATTTCAAAATCAAAAGTATATACGCCTGAAGTAAGATTAAATCCAGTACCTTGAGTAGCAAGAGGTGTAGTAGTAATACCAAGAGTATTATAAACTGTAGTATTGTATTGAAAAGCTGTAAAGTTTGATACCCCATCATATGGCGGAACAGAATTATTCGGAGATTGTATTAGTTGTACAAATTCAGCAGCTAACAAAGCACCTGATGATGAACCAGTAGGTCCGATTGGACCTGGAGGTCCTTGAGGTCCTTGACTACCTCCCTGAAATCCCTGAAAACCTTGAAACCCTTGAAATCCCTGAAATCCTTGAAAGCCTTGAAATCCCTGAAATCCCTGAAATCCTTGCGAACCTTGAAATCCTTGCGAACCTTGAAATCCTTGCAAACCTTGAAAGCCTTGCGAACCTTGAAAGCCTTGCGAACCTTGAAAGCCTTGCGAACCTTGAAATCCTTGCGAACCTTGAAATCCTTGAGAACCTTGGAATCCTTGAGAACCTTGGAATCCTTGCAAACCTTGAAATCCTTGCGAACCTTGAAATCCTTGAAAGCCTTGCGATCCTTGAAAGCCTTGAGAACCTTGGAATCCTTGCAAACCTTGAAATCCTTGCGAACCTTGAAATCCTTGCAAGCCTTGCGATCCTTGAAAGCCTTGCGAACCTTGAAATCCTTGCGAACCTTGAAATCCTTGCGAACCTTGAAATCCTTGCGAACCTTGAAATCCTTGCGAACCTTGAAATCCTTGAAAGCCTTGCGATCCTTGAAAGCCTTGTGATCCTTGAAAGCCTTGCGAACCTTGAAATCCTTGCAATCCTTGAAAGCCTTGCGATCCTTGAAATCCTTGCGAACCTTGAAAACCTTGTGAACCTTGAAATCCTTGTGATCCTTGTGATCCTTGAGAACCTAGTGATCCTTGAAATCCTTGTGATCCTTGAGAACCTAGTGATCCTTGAAATCCTTGTGATCCTTGAGAACCTAGTGATCCTTGAGAACCTAGTGATCCTTGAGAACCTAGTGATCCTTGAAATCCTTGAAATCCTTGCGAACCTTGAAATCCTTGCGAACCTTGAAATCCTTGCGAGCCTTGTGTTCCTTCACCTGAACCAGGTGAACCCATAGGTCCTTGAAATCCCATGATTCCAGGATATCCTCGATGACCTCTAGGTCCAACAAAGCATTTTGATTTAGGGCAACAGGACATGAAAAATCTGAGTATTATAATTGAAACACCGAATTAAATTTATTATTGATTATATCCAAAAAACAAAGGTAATTCATTTAATGTATTAAGCAATTTTTCATTTGAATTTAGTTTAATCTTTTTAAATTCTTTTAAAACTTCATCGGAATTAATGTTAGGTAAGGTAGGCTCCGAGTAAATAAATTTCTGCCCCCAAAGGGGATCAAATTTAATAGTTTCTGGATAATATTGTGGAAATTTATCCATTATTTTAATAAATTTTTCATTTAATAAATCTGTTTTTTTAGGTAAAATTAGCATTAATTGTTCTAATGGTTTAAATGGTAATGATTTATTAAATGTAAAAGCAGTATTAATGTCTTTAATATTTCTTAAAGTATTTACTAAATCGGAAGGTAAAGGTGATGCATGATATGGATAATACCAAGTCCAACTAGGAACTTCAATCATGTAATAACGAAATGTAAATATAAGACTTTTAAGATATTGATAACAAATATTATTAATTGCTTTACGATCAGAATATTTTACGTTAAAGAATGCTTCATAATAGCTATTTTTCCAAACAGAATTAGGTTTAAGATTATAGTTAATTTTCTTAAATTCTGAGGCTAGTTCTTTATACAATGGATGTTCACTTTTATAGAAAGGAGTATGTTGAAAAATCTCAAATTGTTTTTCCCAAGGAGCTAATGCATCAAATTTCGAATCTTTTTTTGTATTTTTTGAAACATTAGGATTTTGAAATTCTATTTGTTTTTTCTTTAAGAATATCAATTCTTGTTTAGCTAATGAAATTAAATACTCCATCAAAAAACCTTGATTAATAGTTAAATCAGAATTAACCATATGGCCCTTAGTAGGATAAATAGATTGGTATATACCTTTGAGAACATTAAATGAGTGATCGTCTTTCATACGAAGAAAATAGAGATGAATAACAAAATCATTTCCGCCAAAAAAACTAAAGAAAATATAATCAATCTTCAATCTTTGAAGATCTACCTTCTGGAGGTCTAAACGATTAAATTGGTGTACGAAGCCATCATTAATTCCTGCAATTACTAAATACATAAATTTATCATTTTGATAATATTTTTGAACAACTCTGGATGTATCTTTAGGCTTAGTTAAAATAAAAACTTGATGTTGTGGAAATCTATTAACTAGCATAATCACATCTCCATCATTTGAATATATTGAAATACGACATGGATCTAGATGATCAATAAAAATGAGGAACTTGTGTTCTCCTTCGCCCGGAACACTCGTATCACTTAAAATATATTCTAAATTAATAGGAAATATTTCATCTATAATAGCTTTATTCATAGCCAAACTAACTTTCAACATAAATTCGGTGCCGGGAGTGATATTTGTTGTGTTCCATAATTCTCCACTATCAATAACAACATCTTCATCGCTTTGATCAATTTCATCTATATGGCTATAAGCCTGATCAATACTAATATTGGATATTTTATAATTATTAAGAATTTGATGTTTGATAGTATTTTCATATAAGCGTTTGTAGCGACGATCTCTTTGTTGTATCATTTTTGCTCTTACAGGAACGCCATCAAAAGCAAAATAAACCATTTTCAAAGGTTTAACGTAATTTGTGATGATATCTAAGTTAATAGCGATAACTTTTTCGATAATTTTGGATTCGATAAAATCTTTGGTAATATTTTTAAGACCGATTAGAGGTTTTTTAATGGATTCATAAGATTCATAAATGATAGAATTAAAATCAATGAAAAGATAATCAATGGGTTGATTATCGACTTTAGCATGAGATTTAGGAAATTTATCTAGAATAATTTTGAATAATTTAGGAACACCCATTATATAATATTTACAGATTTATCTTTATTACATAATAATAAATAATAATTTATTTCTTTGATTATATATGATAAAATCAAAGAAATAAATTATTGTTATCCAAATGGAGGATATAATGATTGATTTTTAGGATCATCAGTAAAAATACGTTTCTTACTAATTTTTAAATCTGTGTATCCAATAAAACATTTCGAACTAAGATTATAAATTTGTTCATTATAAAGAGCATATCTATGTAATAATTTAGGCATTAAAGATATATCTAGTAATCCAATAGTGGATATAGGAGTAAAAAGAATCTCAACTCCAACTAATGTATTTTCAGGAAAATGAACAACAACTTGTTCGATATAACCTAAATCATTATTGACATCAATTGATGTGAAAGGTGTTAAATTTTTATTATGTAATTTTTTTTGAGTAATATGATTGGAAAAAATCTGATGATCACTTGCATTATAACCATTTGGATTTGGTATTTTAGTAAATAAATTAGATTTTAATGGATTTTTAATGATATTTTTACATGGATGTAAAATAGATTTGAACATGTTAAACTATAATAAAAATAATATAATAACATCAAAAATTTAATAATCAAATTCTTAAAAATCCCTTATAATTATGCATTTATATTAGTTATTCTCAATATTATCACTTATTTGTAACAATATAAAGAAAGTGGCATCCAATGAGCCATTATAATATCATCAATATCACTAATTAAATAAAGATTAGGATATATATCTTGATAATTGGCTGGTAATATTATTTGATCTAGAGAAGATTGTTTAATAGATGTTATATTAAAGGTACGATGAATATCATCCGGATCATTATTAGAATAGACTAATTCAATTTCTAGTGCCCAATATTCATTATTTCCCATAGTAACTTTTTTATAAATATTAAATTCAACAGGTAAACTCGCCCAATTAGTTATAATATCATTATAAGTTATAGGATTACTTAATAAAAAAAAACTACAAGCAAACGGAGAAAAAGATTTATTCTTTTGAAAATCTGTTGCCATAGCTAAATGTAAATAAAAATATTGACATAAATTTGGATATTTAATTTGTGTCCAATAAACATTGATGGTTTGTTTATCCATGTAATATAAATAATAAAAGTTAATATATTTTGAAATAGAATTTAAAAAACAAAGAAATGAATTAAACATTAGAATTTGAAAAATTTTGAATGATAATTTTTTTGCGGCAACAACAAAAAAATACACAATTTTTACAATTAATAAAGAAATTTTTAAAACATCGGCATTTACAACAACATTTACAACAAACATATAAAATATTACAAATACTTGCAATACAAAAGATAACAGTAAATATTGACCAAATTGCACATAGAAACAAATTAAATACTCCAAAACCACAAAACCATGAAACAATACTAATATTTATAGGACTTAACCAAATAACTCTATCAATTTGTAATTGATTAAATTGAATGCAATTAGGATCAGTAAAGGTTAATATTACACTGTTTAGAAAACAAATATTACCAATAATATGAAAAATTAGATGACATAGTAGAATAAATAAAGAAATAATAAAACATCTAAATTTAGGAGAAAGGATAAAATTATCACGAATTATATATGTGAATTTATTATTAATCATAAAAAAAAAACGAATTGTAAACCACCACGCAAGTATAGAAAAAGTAGATATAAAAATAATGATAATAAGGGCCATAGGATACAAAATATTAAATAATAGTAAAAAATTATATTTATTATTGGTGTTATCTATATTAAAATAATTACTATAAATGCAACTATGTTCTTCATTAGAATATGTATACTCTACTAGATGATAATCATTATTACCAAAAAAGGGTACAAAAAAAGTTAGAAAAAACATTATAAAAGCATATTTATATTTATAGAAAAAATTTAAACAATTGGAATTACAACAAATAGGAGAACATTTATGAGTATAAGTAATAATATAATTAGTATGACAAACTTCACAATTAGGTGTTTTTCGATATCTAATCCAGTTTTCAAGACATTTGTGATGTATTTTCATTTTACATTTGCATGGATTGAAATACAAGTCATTTGATTCCATATTTTCAAGACAATATTTACAGATAGTATCTGGGTTATTTTGTACGTTTTCATCATCTGTTAAACAATCATTAAAATGAGAATTATCTTGCATCATGTAGAAGAAATAATAAGATTAAACTAATAGTTAAATAACAATAAAGAAATCAAAAATTATATTATTCGCCTGGAACATATATTTTAGAAGCAGTGGTATTAGATGATAAAATATCATCTTTAAAAGGTGTATTTTTGCCAATATTTGTAAAAATAGATTCTCCAACGGAATAAGCTTCAAGATTAGATAATAATATTTGTTTTTGGATGATAATATTTAGAGGTTCGCGAATTTCTTTGAGATTATTTAATAATTTTGCAGCGCCTTTACGACTAATTAAATAAGCACATGTTTCAGCACAAGGAAGTTGTGTTTGTAATAAGATTTTAGAATTTTCGAGATGAGTAGGAATACAGAGATGAAGAATATCAAAAGTAGGACTTAATTTATCTAAAATCAATTGAAATTTAGATATAAAATCATCAATAGGAAGATTATCATCTTCGAGAATTAACATAGCTGGATATGTTCCCATAATAAGTTCTTTCCATAATAATAAATGTGAGAAAAGACAACCAATTTTACCGGCTCTAATAGGTTTAAGAATAGGTAATTTTTCTTTACGTACACAATTATCAATTGCATGAGGGGTTAAAGCATCAATAGCTGGAAAAATTTTAATATTTTGTATAATAGAAGAGAGTCTTTTATTAACATGATCAACTCTGGAATTATCACGTAATAATAAAATAACATTAATAGATATATTATCATAAGTAGGTCTTAAAAAGAGTTGATGAATAGATTTATCTTTGATTAAACTATTAAAAATAATTTGATGATTACAAATAACAGTAATAGAAGGAGATTTTAAAAGATCGAGATCGATATTTTCGATAGAATCTGTAATGAATAGAATTATCTGATTATTTTTTGATAGAGTATTTTGAATTAGTTGAGAATTATATTTACCGAGAACTATAAGACCATTATTAATTAAAATTTCATTAAAATCGAAAAATTGAGTTTTAGAATGATTCAAAGAATTTAAAAAAAAATCATTCATATTTTAACTTAATATACTACTAGATAATAGAAAAAAAAATGTTAAATAAAGTAAATAAATTGAAATTTTTGATTATAATAATATTAGAATTATAATCAAAACAAATGTCATTTTTATCGTCATGGATATTCGGAACTCCCTCATGGAAGACTCAAAAAACCTTAGCATTTAGTTATCCTCAAAAGGATAAATATAGTAAAGAAAATTCATTTTTAGCAACCTTTAGTAATGCATATCCTTGTAAATTTAAGGTAAATAATGTTGAATTTTCTTCAATTGATCAGTTTATGACATGGTCAAAAGCTAAATTTTTTTATGATGAAAAGATAGCTGAACGCGCCTTAAAAACTAATAATTCGGATGAATTATCAAAATTGGTATTATCAATACCGAATTTTTCGGTTGCAAAATGGATTAAAGAAGAAAATGAAATTATGTATAAGGGATTATGTGAAAAATTTCATGAGGAAACCAATCCAGAATTAGCTAAGAATTTAATTCAAACATGGAATAAAATATTAGTTTATGCAACTCCAGATGATTTATATTTAGGTATTGGATGTAAAAGAGGAGATATCAGAGTTCAAAATCCAACTCAATGGCCAGGAAAGAATGAATTGGGAAATCTCTTAATGCATTTATGTGAAAAAATGGTGAATACTATCGCATTTGATAGTGCAAATCTGGATGATTATCCAGAAGGACAAAAACAAATTGCATGTTATAGTAATTCGTATATGGTAAATTTTAAAGTAGGTGAAAATAAATTTAATTGTGTGGAACAATATATTAATTGGAGTAAAGCTATTAGATTTGGCGCATTTCAGATAGCCAAGGAAATAATGGAAACAAATGATGCTAAAAAAATGCAATTATTAGGAAATAACACAAGAATTTCAAATTATGATGAAACTGAATGGACAAATATTTGTAAGGGAATAGTAATTACGGGAATGAGAGCTAAATTTGAACAAAATCCTGAATTAATTAATAATTTAATTAATGAAAAATATATGAGTTATGATTTAGCATTGGCAAATGGAAGTGATGATCTTATCTGGGGTATAGGATTGGATCGTAACAAAGATATGGTATTAATTCAGGAATCAACCGCATGGAAAGGTCAAAATTTAACAGGATATTGTTTAAAAAAAGTCCGTGAAATATTACATGAACAAAATAAAGAAACTAAATTAGAAAAAGAACTGGAACCAATTGAAATAGAAGAAATTAAACCAATTGAAATAAAGTTAGAAGAAAAAAAACCAATTGAAATAAAGTTAGAAGAAATAAAACCAATTGATATTTATTACACTCGAGTTCTTTATGTTACATGGGAACAATTTCCGTGGCCATACAAAGATTGGACCACGGAAACTGTAATGAGACCTGTAATTCATATTATTTCGCAGAATGGATTTAATTCTATTTCTAAACTTAGAGCTAAATATATATTAGATAACAAAATAGGACCAAATGCTATAATTAGTTATACATTTAATAATGGTGTACCGGTTATTCGTAATGTTATAAAAATTGGAGATTATAGTGAAGGTAATTATACGAGTTATATACCACTAGGTAATTGTTACCATTGGGATAATACTCATCCTGATGAATTAATTTGTAACAAAAATGCTGAAAAAATAAGTAATTTAAATGATATACAAAAAGTCCATGGTAATGATGATATGCCCGAACTTGAATCAATAGAACCGTTAAAAGTTCATGGTGATATGCCAGAACTTGAATCAATAGAACCGTTAAAAGTTCATGGTAATGATGATATGCCAGAACTTGAAACTGTTGCACCTTTAAAAGTGAATGAATTAAATGATTCTGAGGATTCTGATAATTCTGAGGATTCTGAGGATTCTGATAATTCTGATAATTCTGAGGATTCTGATAATTCTGAGGATTGTAGCTCTAATGAATTAACTTATGCAATGATAGATTTTTAAATAATTACTAATTTCAATATTAATTACTTTGAAATCATTATTTGTTATTGTCTTAGACTGATGCATTCAATTAATTGTTTAAAGATCAAAGACATTAACACAATAAATTGCTGGTTTACCAAATTAGTTTAATATGATCAAAGACAATTCAACTAATCATATTAGTCGATTTTCTCTTTGAATTTCAAATGATTTAAAAAATTTCAAAGAATTATACAATTTCAAAGAATTCAAAAATTTCAAAGTTGTCTTTGAAAAATAAAAATCTGATGAATAAATATATAATGAATAGTGGTAAAAGAATAATATTATTAAGACATTGTGAACAACCGCATCAAAAAAAGATTGAAAAAATTCAAAGTCATGTGGGTGGTACAAATCAAGGTATGATAAGAACATATTTGAGACCAGAACTAATTAATAAATTAATTGGTAATGAAACATATGAATTACATACGTATACACATACATATAAAAATGAACCAACATCAAGAGCATATTATACATCTCAATTATTACTACATCATACATTATATGAAAAGAGTGATGATATAAATGAATTAGTGGAAAATGTTAAAAAAAGCATATGTAAAAATATAATAATATGTTGGGAACATGAGGAATTATGTATAATAATGAATAATTTAATAGGAATAAAACCAACTTGGTCATATGTAGCAAAAAAGATGTATAATGAATTAGGAAAAAAATTCAAAGTCAAAGATAAAGTAAAAATAGAATTAAAAGATGTGGAACATTTGAAGTATTGTGCTAGTGATTTTATCAAACAAAATACTAAAACTCGTGATTATTATACTAAACCAGATGAGGAAATAGAATATGCATTAGTATGGGATATTGATTATGAAAAGAAGGAATATAAGGTCTATCCGGATTATATGATAAAGAAATGTCAAAAAAATAAAAATAAATTCAAAGTATTAAAATATATATGAATATATAAATGTATTTAATAGTTGGATGTGGATTGACTGGAGTAACTATAGCTGAAAGAATAGCAAACCAATTAAAAAAGAAAGTACTAATAATAGATAAACGTTCTCATATAGGTGGTAATTGTTATGATTATATAGAGGAAGAAACGGGAATAAGAATGAATAAATATGGAGCACATTTATTTCATACGAATAGTAAAAAATTATGGGAATATATAAATAAATTTGATGAATGGATTAGATATGAACATAAAGTGTTATCATATGTAGATGATAAATATGTATCAATACCAGTGAATATTACGACAGTCAATGAATTATGTGATGAAAATATTCAAAATTCGAAAGAAATGGATGAATGGTTAAAAGAAAATCAAGTAAAATATGAAAAAATAGAAAATGGTGAAGAAATGGCAAAATCGAGAGTAGGAAATATTTTATATGAAAAAATGTTTAAATCATATACAATTAAACAATGGAATAAATTACCACAAGAATTAGATGCAAGTGTTTTAGCAAGAATTCCAATTAGAAATGATTTTGATACGAGATATTTTAATGATAAATATCAGTATTTACCGAAGAATGGATATACAAATTTAATAAAAAATATGTTAAATAATGAATTAATTGAAATTGAATTAAATACAGATTTCTTTGAAATAGATCAATATAAAGATCAATATGAGGGAATAATATATACTGGACCAATAGATAGATATTTTGAAAAAACTGAATTGAAAAAATTGGAATATCGAAGTATAGATTTTGAAATTGAGATATATAAAAATATGAATTATTATCAACCTGGATCAGTAGTTAATTATTCTGAATTAAAATATCCCTTTACAAGAATAGTTGAATATAAACATTTTTTAAACCAAATATCAAAAGATACAATAATAGTAAAAGAAACGACAAATGATTATGGCGACCCATTTTATCCTGTGCAAAATAAAGAAAATTTAGAATTATATGAACAATATAAAAAATTAGCGGAAGAAGAGGAAAAAACCAGAAAAGTATTTTTTGTAGGTCGATTAGCAAATTATAAATATTTTAATATGGATCAAGCAATTGAGAATGCATTAAATTTCTTTGAAAATAAATTACAAAATAAATCTATCTATAATATATAATCATTAATGTCTACTAATCCAATAGATAGTATTTTCGGTGTTCAACAAATAGATACTAATCTTGATGGTACAACGACCACAACTTTAATTGGAAGCGGTTTTATATGGTTACATTTATTCTTGAGTATCTTTGCATTATATTTATGTTTTAGATGTCATGGCGAGTTTAAATTATTACCATTTTTAGCAGCTCTTTTCTTTCCTTATTTTTATATTCCTTATGCTTTAGCAATTACCTGCAAAGATACTACTATAATGCCAAGATGGTAAAAAGATTAAAAGATTAATTACAAGATCAATAAAGATCAGTAAAAAGATTAATTACAAGATCAATAAAGATCAGTTAAAAGGTTTAAAAAAATATAAATCAAATATTTGATTTATATAATTACATATAAAATAATCATGCATTTATATATCTGTATTGTTATAATAATAACAATATGTTATTATATTGTATTAGAAGGTATAAATAACAATAAATATAATAGTTTAGGAGAAATAAGATATCGTTACAAAGGTATTTTTCAAAAATAATAAAATTTGATCTAAAAAAATAAATATTATCGATAATATTATTGATAATATTAATTGAAAAATGACAAATAATCCATGTAAAATATGTTCATGTTTTTTTATAATAATGATAATGATAATTATGATAATTATAATGACATGTATGCTAAACACCGGTTATTCACCATTTGATACCTATTTACATGGGAAATGTTTAGTATTACAAAAATATAATTATTATCCAAATAATCAATTAAATATTCGATATCAAATGATATTAGATAACAATACAAATTTGTATTATAATACAAATGGTGTAAATTATATATCATATTCTAGCTATAATGTAACTTATGATTGTTGGATAATAAATAAATGTTGTAATGAGAAATCAAATGAATTATATTTTAATATAGATGTAATTAAACGTCCAAGTGAATCATTATTAATTTTTGGTTTAGTATATACATTTTTAGTATTATGTATAACAATAATTAGTGTTTACTGTATTAGAAATTATAATCATCATGATTATGATGAAATTACCATAAAGAATACATCACCAATTCAAAATAATATAATCGAAGAAATATCAACATCAACAGATGAAAATATTGAAAGTGATGATACATCACTAAAAAATGAAAATGAAAATAAAGAAATCCAAGAAATCCAAGAAATCCAAGAAATCCAAGAAATCCAAGAAATCCAAGAAATCCAAGAAATCCAAGAAATCCAAGAAATTCAAGAGAATGAAGAAATCAAAGAGAATGGAGAAATCAAAGATAATACAGAAAATAAAGAAATCAAAGAGAATGAAAATATGGATAATGAATGTAGTATATGTTTACGCAACTTGCGAAATAAGAAAAGAGTGGTCTTAACATTAGAATGTTGTGGTAAAAAAATTCATGAAAGATGTTATATGAGAAATGTGAGTAGATATGATATATGTCCTAATCCATATTGTAAAAAAAAATTAATAAATTAGATCAATAGGTTCCCATTTTTTAAATTTTTTGAGATAGATACATTTGAATTTGAGTAAATTTTTAACACCTAATTTATTAATTCCTTTGTTATTTTGAAAGATTTGATTAATTTTAAAACTTAAATTGAGAGTACGGATAATAACTAGACCAACTCTAACTAATTCTTGATCATTTTTTCTAAAATAATATTGATAATAATTGTAAGATTTATCAGCAGGAGATAACCAAAATTCCTGAATACAATCATTCTCCGTATTATCATTATTTTCAGGAGAGATATGTTTTTCGGGATAGATCATAATATCTTCAAGAAGAGGAGTCAGGGGATTTAAATCAGAAGGATCTAAATTACCTAAATTAAAATCGTCCAGATAAGTTTTATTATTGAATAAAACTGTCAAATATCGCATTGATCTATCTATTTGTATAAACATTAGACCTTTAATAGGAATAGAAGAAGGTTGATTAATAAAAGATTTAACAAATTTAAAATCGAAATAAGGTTTTAAAATTAAAGAAATATTTTCGATGATGGGATCTGAAATATAGTCATAAAGAATGATTCCGCGGATAATGTCAATTCTTTGGTGTAAATTTAAGTTTTGAGTGCTTTGACCATTTTTAAGTAAAATATCCCAAATAATAAATTGTTGATTAATGATTTCTCCTTCGAAAAGAGTATCATGATATAATTCTGGAATGAAACGATGTTTGCTCCAAATAATTTGTTTAGTAATTAAATTAACATATAAACTATAATGAGTAGAATCGATAGTAGTTAACCATAAACACCAAATAGGATTAATACCATAACTAGGAGTAACTAAAAAAGGATAAGATTGAAGTGTTGATAGATCTTCATTTTTAATGAATTTTAAATATTTGTAACCAGGGGTTTTGAATCCAATATCTATATTTAATTTAAATTTGATACTTAATTGATTAATTAGTTTGTTAGTATTATCAATATCTAATAAATAAGCTGTTTTACCATAAAAATCAATAGATGACCATTTAAAAGTCATTTAAAATTAATATAAATAGTAAATCAATAATTTTTACAAATTGGAATAAGATATTATATCAATCAATGATTTTAAAAAATATCAATTGATAGATATAATGCCAAGAAAAAGTAAAATTTTGAAAAAAGGCAAAATAGTAAATAATAAAAAAGGAAGTCGTAAAACTTCAAAAAAAAGAATAAGTCATAAAACTTCAAGAAATAAAACTTCGAAAAACCAGAATAAAATTATGGAAACACAAGTGAAGAAATTAATAATTATAGGTTCTGGCCCAGCTGCTTATACAGCAGCAATATATGCCGCTCGTGCTAATTTGGAACCATTATTATTAGAAGGTAATATGGATGACGGATTAACAATAGGAGGGCAATTAACGACTACGACAGATATTGAAAATTACCCAGGTTTTCCCGATGCAATTAATGGATATGATTTAGTAGAAAATATGAAGAATCAAGCAATTAAATTTGGAACGATAGTTATTGGAGAGACGGTAAAAGAGGTAAATTTATCAACAATCCGAAAGTTTCGATTAATAACAACAAATAATAAGGAATATGTGGCTGAATGTATAATTATTGCAACCGGAGCAACAGCAAAAACTATGGAATTTCCTGGATCAAAGACTTATTGGATGAAAGGGATATCAGCATGTGCTGTATGTGATGGAGCGATACCAATGTTTCGTAATAAGCCATTAGCAGTAATAGGAGGAGGAGATTCAGCGTTAGAAGAAGCGACATTTTTAACAAGATATGCATCAATGGTATATGTAATTCATCGTCGAAATGAATTACGAGCAAGTAAAATCATGCAAACCAGAGCTTTCAAGAATCCAAAAATCATGTTTATATGGGACACTGAAGTAATCGAAGCTCATGGATCAGAATTGAAAGAAAAAGAGAATTCACATAATAAATGGATTAATCGATTGATATTGCGTAATAATAAAACAAATAAGATATCAGAATTAGCTATAGGTGGGTTGTTTTTTGGTATTGGACATACTCCAGCAAGTGGATTTTTAAATGGTCAGGTAAATATAGATGAAGATGGATATATTATAACACAACCAGGAACCACCAGAACTAGTGTAAAGGGAGTTTTTGCAGCAGGAGATGTACAAGATAGAGTATGGAAACAAGCGATTACATCGAGCGCTTCTGGATGCATAGCAGCACTAGAAGCTGAAAAATTTCTTGAGGAATAATGAAAATAATAAATTAATGTTATTCCTTGATAAAATCATGGATTATAAATTATTTAATTAATTAAATAATTTAAAATCAGTATTAGTCCTTGATAAAATCGAAAATTGATTTATTTAAAAGCCTTTATTGTAATATTATCAAATATCAACAAATGACATCAAATTCAGCAGAATATATGACAGAGTTCAAAGAGATTGAAGGCATTGTGAATGAACTATATCCAACGGCGTCTCCTGCAGATAAGGAGAAAGCACGTCAACTTCAACTAAGGCGAATCGCAATGAATGAGAAAATTCGCTTGTTAGAACAAATAGGACCTATTTGGGATTGGTCATATGAGACAAGTTCTTCCAGGAAAAAATTGGAAGGAGAGCTTAGTTTTTTGGAAAAATATCAAAAAGGTGAATGCGAACTAGGTCATTACAGATTGTAAAATTACTTTGATTGACAATTATTATCTACTTTGAGCATTTTTGTAAGCTATGAAAATCGATATAATGAAACCAACAAATAGATGATTATTATTAGAATATCCTTTTGATGGAACAATAACTATTTTAGAGTTAAATAAAATTGATTATAAAATCAATTTTAAATTACAATATGATATCAAATATTAATGATATAAATGATATAAATAATTTATATTATGAATATGAAAGTGTCTCATCAACAGATGTAGAAAATATATCAAATGAGATATGTAAATATTGTTTAGATGAAATTAGTGAGGATAATAATTTATCATATCGACCATGTAGATGTAATTATGCGATACATCATAAATGTTTAGCGACATGGTTAGAAAACTCCGGAAGAACTGAATGTGAAATATGTCATATAAAATATGATATAGAATATAAAAATGTGATAGGATTACCAAATAAATCAAAAGAATGGTTTAAAACTTATAGAAATCATATAATATTATTATTGATATTTTTCTTAGTGCCATGTTTTGGTCAAAATGATTCGAATATATCAAAATATATGATTTCATATGATGAGAGTGACTGTATAAGTGGTGAAAATTCGAATATAGGTCGTATAGTAACTGCATTTAATCCATTGGATACTACTGGTATTATAATATCGGCATGTAGTTTTTTTAGTTTGTTTTATTTATTTTGGCCAATTTATAGTCATTATACTGATTTTAAATTCTTATTGAAGAAGAGAATCATGATAATAATGGTAATAATGGTAATAATATTACATATATTATTTTATATCATCGGAAATTTAATGATTTATTATTTTCAACAACCGATACAATTTACTGAAAATAATGATCCTGGTTGTTCTCAATATAATCAAATACAAATTCAACGTTATGAATATTTTACACCAATAAATATTAGTGTAATTACATGGTTAATAGGTTTCACAATATTAGCAGGAAGCACAGTATTAATAATAATGTTCATAGGTTGTATAATTGTTATTATACTGTTCTTTTTTATACTAATAAAGTTTGTATACCAACTAGGTAAATGTATTTATAATATTTTAAAAAATGGATGTTGTGTTATATGTTGTCCATGTTTTATACAACAACGAATTATAGTAAGAGATATATCATTATCACAAAATATATAATACAATTATAATTTAATACTTTGCTTTATTTTTTTCCGATGATTTGAATATTTTTAACCCACCAAGTAGTGCGTAAATCGGGACTTCTAGTAATTTTATTACCAAGTGGATCAAGTAATTTGTTATAAACATTCATTTTATTTTTAAAATTTTCATAGGGAATTCCGGATACAAAATTCTTTTTTTGTTCTGTATATGCATTTGAAGCAATTTTAACTATGTTTTTATATAATTTATAAAGATTAATATCAGTTAGATCTGAAACTTTAGCATAGGGATATATTTTAGTATCATAAAGACTTTCATTTCTAATATAATTACCTGGTCCAGCTAATATTTTTTGACTCATAATTGCTTTAGAAATATCCCATTTATTATATTTTCTGAAAGCCTGAACAATGACTTTCTTAGATAAATTAGGTTCGGATATAACATCATGGCCGAGATCGGCAAGTTTTTTATTGAGCTCAGTTTTACCGTTCCAAAAATTCCAATTACCAAAATTACGAGGATCAACATAATAAATAGGTATTCCACTTGAAGATTTCATGACTATACGAGTATTATTTAAACCATCTTTGATAAAGAATCGTCCAGTCATTCCAAAACCAATTGCAATAATCCATTGATTATCAAGTTCTATCCAAATGAATTTTCCGCGATTGTTAATGGAAATAATTTTAGCAGGTAAATCAGCAACAAATTTAGTATAATTTAGAGGTTTTTTATTTTTGTATTTACCGCTAACAATATCAACTTCCAATAATTTTTCATGATTTAAATACTTTTTCAAAATTAAATCGGTATTAAGACGAACTTCCGCTATTTCTGGCATTCCAATATATATTCAAAAGATAATTTTTAATATATAAAAAACCCTAAATCGCTATAAAATTAATTAACGCTATCAATGCAATTAATTAAATGGTGTTGATATCAAGGCTCCCAAAGACGCTATCAACATTATCAACGCTATCAACATTATCAACGCTATCAACGCTATCAACGCTATCAACGCTATCAACGCTATCAAGGTTATCAAATAGCGTTGGGAGCCTTCCGGCGGCGAGACCCCTGGGCGAGCCAGTGGACCGACCTTAGTCTTATTTATGGGATTCTGAGTCATAGATC
>Ga0302280_1000950_pt1 | contig 25095 bp, 22 predicted proteins | sample III_Fen_E1_1_FD_198771 | JGI IMG/M metagenome (GOLD analysis project Ga0302280, IMG submission 198771) | Peat permafrost microbial communities from Stordalen Mire near Abisko, Sweden - III_Fen_E1_1 | ecosystem: Environmental > Terrestrial > Soil > Wetlands > Permafrost | place: Sweden: Abisko... | reverse complement strand
CAAACCATGATAAGCCAGGCGCAGATATTCATCTGCCAGCGCATTCACATCTGTCGGTTCTTTTTTGCCTGAACTTCCCCTGGAATGATGCAGCATCCCTTTCACTATGGCATCGGCCCGCTTGCCGTGATGGTTTATTTTTTGCTGATTTTCCGCAATATCATTTGCTATGAGTTTTACTTCCTCATAATTACCCTTTTCAATTTCATTTTTCATTTCAGCGATCAGTTCAGTGTTCACTTCGGAAAAATTATTCACAAAGTTCAACGGGTTCTGAATTTCATGAGCTACCCCTGCTGTAAGTTCCCCAAGTGAAGCCATTTTTTCTGATTGCACCAGTTGTGCCTGGGTGGATTTGAGGTCTTCCAAAGCCATTTCTGCTTTTGTTTTTTGAAATTCGATCTCTGCTTTTTGCTTGTTCAGTAAAGTGTTGGCTTTTTGCTTGTGCCTGTTGTTGCGCCAGAGAACGATTGCTACAAATAAAAAAACAGCAAGAGCTGCAAATAGTATGTATACATTTATTTTATTCCGGTATCTTACTTCTGATTCTTTGATTTCCTGTTGGCGCATCTGCTCTGAAAATGAAATATTCTGAAACTGCGTTATTTTTTGTGAGCTAAAAAGCGAATCTTTTGCATCGATACTCAATTGCTGATATTGAAATGCACTGTCGAATTCCTTTTTTTCTTTGTAATAGTCAGTTAAAAACATACTGGCATTCATTACCTGCAGTGCAAATTTCGCACTCCGGGCGATTGAAAGTGACCTTTTGCTGTAAAAGAGGCATGAGTCGTCAATATGTTGTTTCTTATATAATTTAGCTATCCCCAGGAAAGATCTGCTGATCGTCAGGCTGTCCTTGATCTTCTCAGAGTATAAGATACCTAGCTGGTAATACTCGAGTGCCTTTTTTAAATCTTCTGATCGGGAATAAATCTCGCCAATAACGATTACCGATTTGCCAATGATGAAATCATCTTTATCAGGACTGCACATTTCATAACTTTTCTTGGCATAAAAAAAGGCGGAATCCAATTGATCTGATTTTAAATAGTCCTGTCCTATATTAGACATGATTTTTATTAAAGACTGTCTTTCGTGAATGCCTTCTGCAATTGATTTTGCTCTGAAATTATAGGACAGGGACTGCCTGTAATCTCCCTGGAGGTTGAATATTTGCCCGATAAAATAAAGACTTATTGCAATCTCTGACTGAATACCAATTCGCTCAAGTATTTCGTACGACTTGATCCCGGATTCGAGCGCTTTGGGATAGTTCCCGATATTCATAAAAACTTTGGCAATTGTTAATAAACAAAGAGCCTCACCCTCTTCAAATTTTAATTGTCTGGACAAAGCAAGCCCTTGCTGTGCAAACAACAGAGCTGAATCCGGAAAATTCGTTGCATGGATTTCACCTTGGTACCACAAAAAATAAAGTTGGTTGTCAATAGCTTTTGATTTTAAAAGACTGCCCTGAACAAAGTTGCTGCTGGTATCTTCCCGCGAATAACCTTTGAAAGCTATCAAAGCAAAAACTAACAATTTTAGAAGTATCTTCATATTTGCAGTGCCTGATGCTGGTTTGTGTCCGGAAGCGAATGTGCAATCCTTTTTACTTCTGTGAATATAACGTTTCTATCAATTCGTACTTCACATCCTGCTTCTAAGTTTTTTTGAAATGAAAAGAGATTTTTCTGAGAATATATTTCTCACATTCTGTGTAAACTTTCTGTTCGCAATATGCACATCTATTGTGGCGTGAATTGTTTTTTACAAATGAACAATTTATTTTCTGCTTTCATTTTTATCCGTAAATTCATATTCGGATGATTATTGTTCCTTTATAGCAGACTCAACCCGATTTGGCTTGGTGCCATTTGATTTCCCCCTTGAAAGCATCTGTCAATCTCTGAAATTAAGTCAACCAAAATGAGGCGGGACATATACTTTACTCATTTTTGTAACGGCTGATTTAGATTGGTAAGTTAAGATAGACGATGTTTTACTAATGCCAAAATGCAGTAACCCGGTAAAAATTAATCTTCAGACATCTAAAAAAAATACAATGAAAAATTTCAAAACAAAGGATTTGATGATTACCATTAGCCCTGAAAAGACTGGTTACACCGGGGTTTATAACTGTGAGCATAAGTCAAAGCCAGATACCGGCGGAACTCAGTGTACAACTTGCACACACAATACCAATACCACCTGTGTGCCGCATAGCAAAAAGCCCCCAAAGAAATCACAAATGAATGAGTCGCTGAAAGCAATGGAATTAAAGAAACTAAAATCCGCTATTGCCGGATTGCAGAAAGAGGAACATGCATGAATGCAATATGCTCATTTGAATGTCTTTTCCATTCGACCCGGGAATTTTAAAATTTCAGTGTTACAATATTATCTTGATTGAGGGTTAATTCGTTTACAAAACATAGGTTTCAGGCAGGCTCTTCCTATATGCTGGTTGAATGGGAAAAACTTGGCATTGGGGAGCAGGAAATGCTTTCCGGTTTATATGATGAAGCTGAGGTGTATGGTGTCTTCCGTCCTGTTTTGTCATCCGCTAATCTGACTCTTAAAGTGGCATATAAAGAAGTCGCATTGCTTTACATGCATTTGCAGCATTCTGATACTTTGCCCCGATATATCCTGACGTTTTCGGATGGAAAATCATGCGAAACGATCGCTCAGTTAGTGCTTGACGGTATTCTTGAGATTGAATATGAAGGTAAGTTTGTCAGTGGTGCCGCTGCCCTTAAAGCGCTCTATGGTGAAATGTTGTCCGATGGCCCTGCAACTTCTGGCAGATTAGCTGTTCTTTCAATGGAAGGGATCCGATATGCCTTGCATCTTCGCGACCTTGACATGCGCTCATTATCCAACAGGCTTTATACTTTTAACACAATACCGTGGGACGTTCAAGCCAGGTCAAAATTCCTTTCACATCATTCAGTGAAAGTGTTTTTATTTCCTGCTGCTCAAAGTGAAACAAATATGCTGCTGAATAAACATTGGCAGCCGAATGATTCATCAGAAGAAAAATACTGGTTTTCCTGGTGGAAGAGGGGGGAGTCCCAAGGTCAGGTGACCGCAAATGATCTGCCCACATATAAACTCTATATAAGCCCGGTGATCTCAGATTTGCCACGGCTGCTAAATCCTGTCATCAAGGTGCTGTCGTCATCAAAGGCATTTAGTTTTAAGATCGGCGCCACGCCTCAGGGATTGCTGAGGCCAGATAAAATGGTCGCGTATTTTAATAACTGGCAGGAGATGAGCGAGGCTGCCGCTGCAATGAGTGCCGAACTAAATGGCTTCACTCCGCATGGTGTTCCCTTTACCGCTCAAATAGATGAAACCGGCATTTTATCATGGGGCGTTGATCCTGCGGAAACGGATGTGCTTTCAGCCATTGAAGCCGGATCATGGAGAATAAGGGTAACCGATCATCTGGCGCTGGCGATAATCAGCGCACAAACGGATCAGTTGGACACAAAACAGGCTCTTCAATTTATCCGGGCAAAACTATATGCTGCTGGCATTAATACAGAAGCGTGGGCCGCAGTTAACGTAAACGAAAAAATTTCTTCATAAAAGCTTATGGACAATTCAGAACTCTTTGTATTAGCTGGCGATCTCCGCTTTATACCGGTCCATGAGATTCATGAAAAAGCAAAAAGCAGTTTTGAACATGAAGAAAATGATATGGTACTCACGCATATGCACACGCGCAAATCAAGCAAGGTGCTCGATCCGCAGGCCGCCGGGCTGCTCAAAGAATTCGAAACTCCCAAAACCATGGCGGAAGCAATCTTTGATTTTTCAATAGCCAGTAAAAAAGACCCCCAGCAGGTAGCAGATGCTGCGTTTGAATTACTGATGGAAATGAAAGAAGAGGAATTCCTGGTGTCTTACAAAGTTGGCCAACAAAAAAGCGCTAAATCTTTTTTTAACGTCAACGATAGCTTCAGGCAATACCTGGTCAAAGAAAAGCTACAGCTTTTTGATGATTCGGAAGTGTACCGGGTCTGTGACAAAGAGGGAAATAAATATGCCTTGAAGTTATTAAAAACGGGTAACGACAAACGGGTATGGGGCATGTTTGAAAATGAAATCTCGGTCCTCCGGAAATTGGACGGGAAAGTCAACCCGCCCTTGATTGAAAATGGCGAAGAGGCTGAGTTCAGTTATGTTATTACAGAATGGTGCGATATGGATAATGTGGAAATCCATGCGCAAAAAATCAGGAATCTCAGCATCCGGGATAATTTGAACAGTATGATGGATCTATGCATTGCAATTTTGAGTGCATATGATTGCTTGCATAAGCAGGGCATTCTGCACGCCGATATTTATCCAAAAAATATCCTTATTTCTGAGGCTGGAGCCTGCAAAATAATTGATTACGGAATTTCAATCATAAAGGGCACTGATAAGATCAGTCATAGAGGCGGGGGTATGTGCTTTTATTTTGAACCGGAATATGCAGCAGCGATCCTGCAGGATGCAGAACCTCCGCTGCCTGATGAAAGGGCTGAACAATATTCCTTAGCTACGGTGTTATATTATTTGATAGCTGGAAGCCATTACCTGAATTTTTCCATTGAACGGGAAAAGCTTTTCAAACAGATCCTGCATGATGAGCCGCTTTCATTCAACTCGTTTGATCTGAACCTGCCCGCTGAACTGGATGAGATTTTTGCCATTGCACTTTCAAAGGATCCTGCCCGGAGGTATCCATCCCTTACAGATTTTGCAAATGCACTCATTAGGGTACGAAAGAATATCTACAAAAGCCACGATTTTTTTATTTCCGGAAAAGAAAATGCCGCAACCCGTTTTGTCGAATTTATTATCAGAAAATTCGGATGGGATTCATTGTTCCTGCAAAAAGGGCTTTCATTGTCTCCCCGTTCTTCCGTAAATTATGGTGCAGCGGGCATTGCGTATATGTATTACCGTATGGCATGTATTCGGGAAGAGCCGGGGCTGCTTGACCTCGCTGACGTGTGGGCTAACCGTGCGGCTGCCAGTATTTCTGATCCGGACAGGGGTTTTTATTCGGCTGAGATGGAGCTTACCGAAAAATCGATTGGAAATCGTTCTCTTTATCATTCGCCAACAGGTGTTCATCTGGTGCAGGCTTTAATAAGTCAGTGCAGGGGAGACGCTTCTGCAGTTTCTATCGCCATAAATCAATTTCTGGAAGCGGCAAAAAAGCCTTGTGATCAGATAGATCTGGCATTGGGCAGGTCTGGCTTGCTGGTGGCATGCGGCCTGTTGATCAATGAAATAACCACCATGGATGCGTCTCACCTGAAATCCATTATATCATTTGCAAATAGCCTCACGGGCGAACTATGGGCAGAACTTGAACAATACCGGGATATCACTCAGCCAAACCCATTGAAGCATTATGGTATCGCGCATGGATGGGCAGGAGTTTTGTATGCTACGCTATTTTGGTGTCACTTTTCAAAACAAAGCCTGCCCGACAGTTTCATAGAACGTGTAATAAATTTACAGATATGTTCTATAAAAAATAAAGAATCAATCTGTTGGCCATTATCAGATACTGATAAACATTCATGGACTGGATGGTGTAACGGAAGCGCCGGGTATGTGTTTCTTTGGTCGCTTTTGTACAGGCATTTCAGGGAAGAAGAATATATATCCGCTGCCAGCCAGGCTGCGAATCATATTATCGGTTACACAGGAAATAATATCAGCAATCTCTGCTGTGGTTTTGCTGGCGAGGCATATGCTATGCTCAATCTATTCAACCTCACAAAAGAGGATAAATATTTGCGGGCGGCCCAAAATATTCGCCAAAAGATCATCGGGCAGATCGAATTGCCACCGCTTAGAAGCAATAGTTTGTATAAAGGCGATATAGGGCTGGCGCTATTATTTTGCGAGATGGAAAAGCCGGTAGCTGCAAAAATGCCATTGTTTGAATAAAATTATATATAAATTCTATTTTATATTGTTAATCAAATAATTATAATAAAAAATATTCAGTTTTAGCAAATGCCAATTTCAGATATAAAAGCTAAACGCATTGCTAATCTGCTCATTGTGAAAATAAAATAAAATCGTTTTTTCCAGGTTTTGATCAGTTCCCGCCTCATAGACGCATGTTGCTCTAAAACAGGGTTCACATTTCTAAGGTTATTTGAAGCGCACTTCAAGTATGGCTACAGTATAGTAAAAGCGTACTTGAAGTATGGGAACTGCATAGTTAAAGCGTACTTAATGTATGGCTACAGCTTAGTAAAAGCGTACATGAAGTATGGGAACTGCATAGTTAAAGCGTACTTAATGTATGGCTACAGTATGGTTAAAGCGTACATGATTTATTGAAACTGTATAGTGTCTGGGGTGAATGACAATATACTTTGTAGTAATAGTAGGAGCGACGTCCCCTCGCAAATCTGACGGCTTGCATTTTGCCAGCCCGGAAAACCCTCTTAAGAAATTGTCCGCCTTTCCGGTTATTTAATTTATTATATTAGGCTCATGAATGTAAAAGCTTTGAAATACTGCCTGCCCTTGGTCATGTATGCACTGGCGCTGGTAGCATTTACCAATACAGGCTTTTATTGTTGGCTCGCTTTGCTTTATGCCTGGGTATTCATCCCCTTGGTTGAACTGCTACTGCCCCCTGACAATAAAAATATGGATGCTGCAGAGGAGGAAATGGCAAAAAAGGATAAGCTGTATGACTTTGTATTATATTCCATGGTCATATTATTATATTTGATGTTGGTCATTTTTCTCTACTCAATGCGGGAGCATGGGCTAACCAGGTGGGATATCTTTGCACGGTTTGTCACGATGGGCATGCTTTGCGGCACATTTGGCATCAATATCGGCCACGAGCTTGGGCATCGGATTAATCGATACGAGCAAATCCTTGCAAAAGCATCTTTGCTCACCAGCCTGTACACACACTTTTTTATTGAGCACAATAAGGGCCATCACAAGAATGTAGCTACTAAAGAAGATCCCAGCAGTGCCAGATTTGGTGAGGCATTGTACACTTTTTATTTCCGCACGATTGTCTATAGTTATCTCAATGCATGGAAAATAGCAAATAACGATGCCAGGAAAAAGGCAAAAGGGGGCATCAGCTTGCATAATGAGATGTTGCTTCTTCAACTGCTACAGGTAGGTTTTGTCGCGTTGATTTTTATTATTTTCGGATGGGTAATTGCTCTTTATTTTCTGGCTGCAGGTCTTGTAGGGATACTGTTGCTTGAAACAGTGAATTACATCGAACATTATGGCTTGAGCAGGAGACAAATGGAAGCGGGCAAATATGAACGGGCTATGCCGCGTCACAGTTGGAACAGTGACCACGTATTAGGAAGGCTGATGCTTTTCGAACTGAGTCGCCACAGCGACCATCATTATCTCGCTTCAAGAAAGTATCAGATACTTCGTCATCATGAAGATGCACCGCAGATGCCGACCGGTTATCCGGGGATGATGATCCTTTCTCTCTTCCCTCCAATTTGGTTTTTTGTACTGCACAGGCAAATGAAAAAATATGATTTATAAGCTGATTGCTGTTATCATGACACTGTCACCGCAAATAAATTTTTCATAAAATAAAAACGTATTTTCATCAATCATTTCATAAAACTGCTGTATGAAAAAAATATTCCTGTTATTAATGCTGGCATGTTCCATTCAATCCTTTGCACAAAAATTTGAAAACCTGGCGCCCACACCTCCGATGGGCTGGAATAGCTGGAACACATTTCAAACCAAGATCAGTGAGAAATTAGTGATGGAAACAGCCGATATGCTGGTGTCTTCGGGCATGAAAGATGCCGGCTACACCTACCTTGTGCTCGATGATGGCTGGATGTCTATGCAGCGGGACTCAAAGACTGGCGATCTCATCGCAGATCCTGAAAAATTTCCTCATGGGATGAAAGCCGTGTCTGATTATGTCCATTCAAAAGGCCTGAAGTTTGGGTTATATAACTGCGCCGGGACAAAGACTTGTGCAGGATATCCCGGCACCCGCGGGTATGAGTACCAGGATGCAAGGTTGTATGCATCTTTTGGAATCGATTATCTGAAATTCGACTGGTGCAATACTGATGGCATCAATGCAAAAGAAGCATACACAACCATGAGCAAAGCGCTTAAGGCGGCCGGGCGCCCAATCGTTTTCAGTCTTTGTGAATGGGGCAATAACAAACCATGGGAATGGGCCGGAAATGTTGGCCAACTGTGGCGTTCAACCGGCGATATTAATAACCTTTTCGATGGTATCAAAACTTATGGCACATGGCATGCCAATGGGGTGATGACAATTGTAGATTTGCAGGACACACTGAGGAAATATGCCGGACCAAATCATTGGAATGATCCTGACATGCTGGAGGTAGGAAATGGAATGCCCCTCAGTGAAGACCGCACGCATTTTTCCATTTGGAGCATGATGGCTGCACCACTGATTGCAGGCAACGACATCAGAAAAATGACAAAAGAAACACAGGCTATATTGACCGATAAAGAAGTAATAGCAATAGATCAGGATGTGCTCGGAATACAAGGGTTTAAATATGCTGATCAGGACAGCCTGCAGACATGGTTCAAGCCTTTGAAGAATGGCGATTGGGCAGTTTGTTTTTTGAATCGTTCTTCTGTGCCCAAGAGGGCTCATTTCAACTGGAAAACAGAATCAGTAACTGACGATCTTAACCACATTTCGCTCAATGCCAATACAATTACTTACAAAGTCTATAATGTATGGGCCAAAAAAGAAGCTGGAACTACAGCAAAAGATATAAGCGCTACCATCCTTCCGCATGATGTGTTGTTGTTAAGGCTGAGCAAATGAGCCCCATGTTTTAATTATTGAGTAAACCCATAATCAATCACTCTTTTCAGATATTTTTTATCCTGAATGATCCAGGTAACTTCGTAGCTGCCGGAGTCATCTCTATTCATCATGTAAATGTAAAAGGTATGCTTATCGGGTGAGAGGTATACTTCATCTTTTGTTTTTAAGATCCCATTCTCATTATAAATAAACTGCGGGTTGTAAAGGCCCGCCCAGGCGCTTTCAGGCATCGCTACGGTGTCTTTTCCAACAATCACAGAAACGCTGCCAATCCCGGTCGTCGGTACTTTTCCATAATTCCCAAAATAAGGTTTATTGTCAATCTTCACCAGATGCTCGCCTTCCTTTATCAGTTTATGTTTCGTTGCAAAAAACGGTACTGCTTTGATGGTCACGTGGATTTGGTTGCTGTCGAAAGTGATATAGTCATCTCCGTGTGCCGTTACCGGTAATTTTTTAAGCTGTCCTTTGCCAATGCTTTCATCCAAACCGCCAATGGTAAAAGAAGAAAGATCGTCTCGCAGTGCCTTATCTGTCACATGCGCAAAACCTTCATTCTTCCTGCGGAAGTCATTGAACTCCGGATCCTGTGCCACACAATGAAAAGCAAGTGAAAAAAGTACAAAAGGGAAAAGGATACGCATGGGCAATTATTTAAAATTATTTTAAACTTACATAAAATTAATTAAAAGGATATCTCTTGGTTGTTAAATAGATTTATAAAATTCCGTTTATATTTACCTGTAGCTATTTCGTAAAAAATTCCCAGATCAATGAAAAAGTATTTTGCCTTAAAACTAATAGCGCCGCGCCCAACTTTTGCACAGGATATGTCTCCGGAAGAACGGGTCATCATGATGCAGCATGTCGCTTACTGGAGAGACCTCATGGGCAAGGGAAATGTAATTGCATATGGCCCAGTGATTGATCCAAAAGGCGTTTATGGTCTTGGCATAATTCAGGCAGAAAGCGAAGATCAGGTAAAATTATTTATTGAGAATGATCCTGCAACGAAGATCAATACTTATGAGTTTTATCCAATGATGGCCGTTGTGCCCGATAAGTAGGCAGATGGTTTTATTTCAGAGAAACAAGGTCGTTTATCTCCGGATAAGTATATCTGTGAACCCCCTTAACAGAAAGCTTAGAAGCGGCTATCATAGCATCTGCAACGATTGCTGATTCTATAGGTTTGTATTTTTGCAATGCCCCGACAAGCAACAAAGAGGCCGCTTTTGAGATGGCTTTTGCCAATGACTCTCCTGTCCTTCGTTCTTTGCGTTTTCCCAATAGCATCGAAGGCTGCATGATATGAACGCTTTCAAAAGGAACAGATGCCACTGCTTCTTCTGTTTCGCCTTTCAGTTTCAGATAAAAATTCGATGAAGCCACATTTGCCCCGATAGCGCTCATTAGCACAAATCTGGACACTCCATTCTCGTATCCAAGCTTCGCGCAATTCACATTAATGTCATAGTCAATGCTCCGGTATAACTGCTTATCCCCTTTCACGCTTTTCATGGTGGTTCCAATGCAACTGAAAATGATGTCCCCATTACCAATGGCTTTTTTGACTTCAGCCTGGCAACTGAAATTAACAATGACATTTTCTGACCTGGGATTCGTGCTGCTAATTGCTCTTCTTGCCAGTACACGCACTTTTTGAAATGCATGATCCTGCAAAAGCTTTTCAACAAGCAGTTCTCCGGTTTGCCCGGTAGCGCCGATAACTATTGCAGTCAGTTCATGCATGATTTCTTTAACTTGTGCCTTAATTTTATCTCGTATGCAGATCCAGCAAAACATTTCCCTGAGGCAATTTAATACTTTTGGGATTGACGTATCGGCACGATATTTTTCTGCTTTTAAAAATGATGATGAATTGGCCGAACTCCTGACTCCCAACTCTCAACTCAAAACTATGGTGCTGGGCGGCGGCAGCAATATTCTCTTTACAAAAAACTTTGAGGGGCTGGTGCTTAAAAATGATATAAAAGGGGTTCAACTGATTAAAGAAGATGCGCATTATGTGTACGTTAAATCGGGCGCAGGAGAAAATTGGCATCAGTTTGTCCAATATTGCCTGCAACGCAACTGGCAGGGCATAGAGAACCTTTCTCTGATACCAGGCAATGTCGGCGCAAGCCCTATGCAGAATATTGGTGCCTACGGCGTGGAGCTTAAAGATGTGTTTTATGAACTGGAAGCATTTCACGTGAAAGAAAAAAAAGTGCGGGCATTCAGCGTGAATGATTGTGCATTCGCTTACCGCGACAGCGTTTTTAAGAACAAACACAAAGACCAGTTTATTATTCTGAATGTTACATTTCGCCTGAACAAAATTCCAAAATTCAATACAAGTTATGGTGCGATAGAGGAGGAGCTTTCTCAAATGGGTGTCACGGAATTGACCGCGAAAAGTATTTCGCTCGCGGTAATGAACATACGCCGTTCCAAACTTCCTGACCCGGTCAAAATCGGCAATGCAGGTAGTTTTTTCAAAAACCCTTCAGTGAAAACATCCCTGTATGATGAATTGAAAAAGGAATTCCCTGCAATGGTTGGTCATGCCAATCCCGATGGTAGTATTAAGTTGGCAGCAGGTTGGCTGATCGAGCAGTGTGGCTGGAAGGGTTTCCGCAAAGGCGATGCAGGATGTTATTCGCAACAGGCTTTGGTGCTGGTGAATTACGGCAATGCGAGCGGCAGAGAGATTTATGATCTGAGCGAAGAAGTGCTTTCGAGCGTGCAAAAAAAATTTGGCCTGCGATTAGAACGGGAAGTAAATGTGGTGTAGGATAGAAGTCGGCTGTTATGATTTTGCAAGCTTACCGGCAAACCATTACAAAATCTTTTCAGGTAAATGTATCTCCGCCATCATGCACCGTGCGCTGCCTCCGCCGTTCGTTTCTATGGTATCCAAACTGGAATGAATAATCCGGTTATAGGGCGTAAGTTTTCTGATTTGGTTTTCAGATAAGGATTTATAGGCCCGGGTAGACATGACCAGCAGCTTTTCCGCATTGCTGTTATTTATCTGAAGCATGTTGCCTGCAAACTGGTTCATCTGCTCAGCAGTTATTTCAATCAGTTTTTTCCCCGATTGTTTTATCACTTTTGCCAGTTCTTCCTTTTCATCGCTGATATGCACCGCATCTAAACATATCAACACGTATTGTTCTGCAACGCACATCATCACATTGGTGTGATAGATTTGCTGTTTGTTTTCATCTACAGCGTGAAAGACAATACCCTTATAGCCCATCGTCTTGCAAAAATCCTGCAGCACTTTTTTATTAGTGCGGGGCGATACGCAGGCATATGCAATCCTGTCATCTCTGTCAAGCACCATGCTGCCAGTGCCTTCAAGGAAATGGTCTTCATTTTCATAATAGCTGAAATCAATCAGCTTATGTACCTTGAACTTTGCAAATATCACATCCAGGACTCCCTGCTTTCTTTCCAGCCTTCGGTTTGCTGCGAACATAGGATACAGGCAGACAGTGCCATTGCTGTGAAAAGAAACCCAATTATTCGGGAAAATGGAATCAGGAGTGTGCGGCTCGTGCGTATCATCCACCACGGTGACATCAACTCCGTTGTTTGTGAGGACCTGAACGAAATCGTCAAATTCTTTTATTGCTTTTTCCTGTGCATTGCTGTCTCTGCCTGCAACCTGAAATGAGTTATTGACAGCGGTTTCCTCATTAAATGTAAATTTAACTGGCCGAATCATCAGCAAATGTGAAGTGGTCTGCATAAAAGTGTTTAGTCGGGAAGTCAGTAAAGCCCGAAAGATAGAAATCATTTAATATATATAGCTTATTTTCTTCCCTGTTTTTCTGACTCTTGATCTTTTGGACGGCCTGATATTCAAATTTCATCTCTCAGCAATGGCATGCTCATGCAATGAAAACCCCCTCTGGCACGCGACAGTTCTGCCGATGGCATCAATATAATCGTGTCCGTCATTTCATCTGCTCTCATTTCACCGCTTTCAAGTTTCTCAATAAGGCTGGCTGCCTTCATCACTGCAAATCCATTTTCTTTAAATGCTTCAATGGTTTTGTCATTCCTGTCATAACCCAGTACCACGCCTTCTTTCAGGGCGAGCAAGTTACATGAATCTGTCCATTGTTCGCGGGCATCAAAAGGGAACTCATTATTCCCCGAATAAATAAATTTCACTTTCTCTTTGCAGCCAAGATCGTTTGTGCTGATATCGATTAGCAGATCCTCCAGGTTATCAAAAGTCTTTGGGTTCTCAATATCTTTTTTTCTGAACTGGATGATTTTTAGCTTGTCGTCTTTTTTGTTACTTTCGAGTATTCGCTGCACTGTGTCATCATCTTCATGCTTGATCGCCTTTTTTGAAAAATTGCCCAGCATTACCCAAACGTTTCGCTTCACTTGTGTGAACACCGTATCGATATGCATGTAATCCCTTTTCTTGGGAATCTTTACAATAGTAATTTTCTTCAGCAGGTTCTTTTCAAAAAGAATATTGATAGCCTGGTGTGCGGCTTCCATGGAAGTGCGCTCGCTGACGCCGATGAGTATGTGGTCTCTGCTCACCACCATTACATCACCGCCTTCCAATGTCACTTTTCTTTCATCGCCTTCCTTTGGTAAAAGAAAATGGTGCATTGTGTCAGGTAGCTCGATGATATTATTATGATAGTCTTTGAACAGAGAATGGTTAAAGAAAATATATTTTGCGATCAAAGCTTCTCTCGTCCTGGCTTTTTTAGCAGGCTTGTTCAATAGTACATGGTCATTGATCACAATACCAATATCGCGTGTGAAAATAAAATTGGGAATGGGAGCAAAAAGCATTTTCCCGTCGTTCAATGAACCAGTGATGAAAGTTTTGGATAAGGATATGGCATCAAGATCCAATAAATCTTTTTGCGTATCATAAGAGCAATTTTCAATGGCACAAACAGATGCGACCAGTTTCAATTTGATTTCATGATCGTTCAGTATATCGGCGAGCAGCCATTGCAGTTCCACTACCTTGTCCGACTTGAAGAAAGACTCATTATCGGGCTTATAAAAACTCCGCTTGCTTTTTTCCGAATCTATATTTTTCAGATGACCCTTTATTTTTATTGGGTCAAGAAAGTACAATAAGATCTTGGTGTAAAAATCATATTCCTTTCTGCGGATAGTGTCAAGATGCACAATGTCTTCAAAAAGCCAATCCTGTGCTTTAGATGGCACCACCTTTCCCAGGCCGCTATCCGGGCTGTGCACCAGCAACCTGCGAAGCCGCCCAACTTCCGAAGACACCTGTAGCTTTTTTGAATTGTTTTTTGGCATAAAAGTCTTTGTTAAGCAGAAGTTTTTTAGTTGTTAAATGAGCCGTGGTTAAAAGCAAAAAGCATTCTGAAATGGCGGAATGATTTGAAGTTTTGTCTCATAAAGCAACAATCCGTGCAAAGGTAGGGTTTTGCGGAAGATTAGTAAAACGCGCAGCGTGTATACAAAGACGTTCAAATAGCCAGTTTGGAAATAAACCTAACACTTGTTAGTTTGTGTATTATTATTTTACTTTTGCACATCTTAATCCAGCACAAATGCAATTTCAATTATCGGAAGAACAGTTGATGATCCAAAAAGCGGCAAGAGACTTTGCGGTGACAGAATGTTTGCAGGGCGTAATCGAACGGGATGAGCACCAGAAATTTCCAAAAGAACAGATCATGAAATTGGGAGAGCTTGGGTTTATGGGTATGATGGTTGATCCCGCATATGGTGGTGCCGGGTTAGATACGGTAACCTACGTGCTGGCAATGAAAGAGATCAGCAAGATTGATGCGAGCGTTAGTGTGTGCATGAGCGTTAATAACAGTTTGGTTTGCTGGGGGCTGAACGCATACGGTATCCACGAACAAAAAGAAAAGTACTTAACCCCGCTTGCGCAGGGAAGAAAAGATGGCGAATTGTACATAGGCGCTTTTTTGCTGAGCGAGCCGGAAGCTGGCAGTGATGCTACTTCGCAGCGGACCGTTGCAGAAGACAAAGGCGATTATTATTTGCTGAATGGAGTGAAGAACTGGATCACCAATGGGAACTCTGCAAGCGTTTACCTCGTAATGGCTCAGACTGACGCGTCTAAAGGGAGCAAAGGCATTAATACATTTATTGTTGAGAAAAGCTGGCCCGGTGTAACTGTGGGAGCAAAAGAAAATAAATTGGGCATACGCGGCAGTGACACGCACAGTATTTTATTCAATGACGTTAAAGTGCCAAAAGAAAACCGTATTGGGGAAGACGGGTTTGGCTTTACGTTCGCGATGAAGACGCTTGCTGGCGGCCGCATTGGCATCGCATCGCAGGCGCTGGGGATTGCAAGCGGGGCTTACGAACTGGCGCTGAAATATTCAAAAGAAAGAAAAGCATTTGGTAAAGAGATCATGCATCATCAGGCAATACAGTTCAAACTGGCTGATATGGCGACACGAATTGAGGCAGCGAGGCTATTGTGTTTGCGTGCTGCGTGGGAAAAAGATAACAATCTTGATTACACAACCAGTTCTTCTATGGCAAAGGTATTTGCGAGCGAAACAGCGATGTGGGTTACGACAGAAGCCGTTCAGATACACGGTGGATATGGTTATGTAAAAGAATATCATGTAGAAAGAATGATGCGGGATGCAAAGATCACACAGATATATGAAGGCACCAGCGAAGTGCAGCGTATAGTCATCAGTCGTTCGATATTGAAATAACGCTGGATTTTACAATTTGCTGATCTGCGAACAGGTAGTCTCGTTTGCACATTCTAATTTTGAGCTATGGCTGTTAATAAAGATTTATATAAAAAGATCCTGGCAGAATGTAAAGCCAAAAATATTCAACTGGTGGCGGTATCCAAAACCAAGCCTGTTGAAGATATTAAAGAGCTATATGATTTAGGCCAGCGTGATTTTGGAGAGAACTATGTACAGGAGCTGATTGAGAAACAACTGCAATTGCCTGAAGATATCCGATGGCATTTTATAGGGCATCTCCAGTCTAACAAAGTCAGGTATATTATTCCTTTCGTGCACCTTATACATGCGGTGGACAGTTTTAAACTGCTGAAAGAAATAAACAGACAAGCAGTTAAGCATAGCCGTGAGGTGAATTGCCTCTTGCAGGTTTATATAGCCCAGGAAGAAACGAAGTTTGGTTTTGATGACACTGAACTGGAAATATTAATGAAAAGTGATTTGAACGAATTGGCCAAAGTGCGGATTTGTGGGTTAATGGGAATGGCTTCTTTTACGAACGATCAGGAAAAGGTGAGCGCGGAATATCGGAAATTAAAAATGCTTTTTTATAAATATGCTCAAATGCAAACTGGAAACCTGAAACTGGAAACTCTTTCTATGGGCATGAGCGGCGATTATAAAATAGCCATTGATGAAGGAAGCACAATGGTGCGGGTAGGCAGCCTGATCTTTGGTGAGCGCTCCGTAAAGACCTGACAGGGCTGCGTTTCAAAATAATTCCTTTCATTTGCAATCAAATAAACCGAATGATTTCTGGTATCAGCGATTTTGAAAATGTTTTTTTTATAGGCATTGCCGGTACTGGCATGAGCGCCGTTGCTCAATACCTTAAAGGAATTGGTAAAACTGTGAGCGGATCAGACCGGTATTTTTTGCCAGGTGTTTTTAACGAAATGAAGGAGAAGCTAACGGAAATGGGTATCCAGTGTTTTCTTCAGAACGGTGAAGGAATTAATGATGCTATTGATTTGGTTGTTGTGTCAACCGCCGTGGAAGATACCGTTCCAGAAGTGCAGAAAGCTAAGCAACTCAACATTCCGATTATCAGACGCTCGGAATTGCTTTCGCTGATCGCGAAAAGCAAAAGAACGATTGCAGTGGGTGGCACCAGTGGAAAGAGCACTACCAGCGCAATGCTTTTTGATATACTGGAATTTGCCGGCCTTAAGCCCGGCATTATCAGTGGTGCAGGATTGATGAGCATTATTAAGGAAGGAAAGATTGGCAATGCAAAAGCCGGTAGTGGTGATTGGCTGGTGATTGAAGCCGATGAGAGCGATGGCTCTATCGTACAATATGAACCTGAAGTTGGGTTATTGCTGAACATTGATAAAGACCATAAAGAAACAGATGCACTGATTGAAATATTCAGCATATTCAAAAAGAATACTACAAAACTTTTTGTCGTCAATGAATCGCATCCGAAATCAAAATTACTATCACAGAATATCCAGCATGATTTTTCTGCAGACGCTGCTTCTGGCGCAGGTTATGTTGCCACTGATTTTGCTCAGGATGGGTTGAATATTTCTTTCAAAATAAATGGGTTAGGTTTTTCATTGCACACAGTTGGCAGGCACAATATGGAAAATGCATTGGCTGCAACAGCAGTAGCCAATCAATTGGGGGTTGATTTAAAGATATGCGCTGATGCGCTGGAAAAGTACCAAGGAATTTACCGCAGGCATCAGGTACTTGGCAAAAAGCATGGCGTTTGGCTGATTGATGATTATGCCCACAATCCTGTAAAGTGCGCCATATCCATTGAAGCTTGTCAGCACATCGCTCCAAAAGTGATTGCCTGGTTTCAGCCGCACGGTTATGGCCCTACAAAATTTTTGCGTCATGATTTTGTGAAAGAGATTGCGCATGTGCTTAGGCCCGCAGATGAAATCTGGATGAGCGAAATTTTTTATGCGGGCGGTACAGCCGTGAAAGATATTTCTGCGAACGATCTGATAGAGGATTTTAAGGCATTAGGTAAGCCCGCTTTTTTTGCAGAGCATAGAGATGATTTTTTAAAAATGGCAAGACCCCATTTTACCGATGATTGTGTGCTGCTATTAATGGGGGCCAGAGACCCTTCATTAGAACATTTCGCAAAGCAGGTCTGGGAGGCGTTGTGATTTTTACTTGTATCAGCCATAGAGACAGGTATGGATCGAGATTCAAACAGAAAAATGATGTGCCGCTCAGTGCCAACTTGGCGCCATGGCTCAAAACCTTCAATTAATTTATGTTGATATTTTAATCAATCGTGAATGCAAAGTCAATCCGGGAAAGCTGTTCTCATTTTAGGGGCAAACTCAGATGTAGCGAAGCAAGCTATTAAGTTATATGTTGAAAAAGGTTATTCAATTATCGCGGCATCCAGAAGCACCGATGAATTAATCAGGTTTGTGCAACAAAATAATTTGGCAACAGATAAAGTAGTTGTGAACTATTTTGATGCAGCAGCATTTGATGATCATAAAAATTTTTATGACAGCTTGCCCCTAAAACCACATATTGTTTTGTATGCAGCCGGGTTTTTAAAAGATAATCAGCAGGCAATGCTGGATTGGGAAGGTTCTTATCAGATGATGAAGGTGCATTATATCGGTGCCGTTTCTATTTTGAATATCATTGCAACGGACACTTTCAATAAAAATCTGGAAAGGATCATCGGGCTGTCATCACTTTCCGGTGTGCGAGGCAGGAAAAGCAATTTCATTTACGGCAGTACCAAGGCCGCGTTCACGCAATATCTTGCAGGGCTCCGGCAATATCTTTTTGCACGAAATATTACAGTGAACGTCATAGTTGCCGGTTATATCAGGAGCAAAATGGTGCGGGGGCTGAACCTGCCTGAGTCATTAATGCTGGAGCCTTCTTTTATTGCAAGGGCTGTGATGCAGCCACATAAACGTTTTGTTATCGTGCCGGGATTTAAATGGAAGATAATTTACCTCGTTCTTAAAATATTGCCAGAACAACTGGTTGCAAGGCTTCCATAGCTAAAATAAATCGCCTGAATACCTGATATAGGCTCAGGGTTCAGTGTAAATATTTTTTGAAAGGCTTTTCGATTTTGCTAATTTTAGGAAGCACACTATGCGGATAATTTGATATTTTTTTGCAACTACTGCTACTGTTTCATTATGACCAAGGCTAACATCATTGACTGGTTCAGCAAAAGCAAGGTAATCTTTGCCACCATTGCAGCGGTGGTGACCTTTTCCATCACATTGTACAATCAATTTAAAAGCAATAAGACAACTGAGATATCAGGTATTGTTTCATCGAATAAAGACCTTGCAAGCCCGATTCCTGTAGATGCCATCGTAAAAATTAGTAGCCCTATTCAGGCTCAAACCGAAACTGATTCCCGGGGCAGGTTTAAATTTAAGATTGAGAACATCCAGAGTGATACTTTTTTGCTGATCGTGCAGAATAAAAGAACAAATACTATTACAAAGCAAAATGAATACGTAAGCGCCGGGCGGGGGAGAACTGACATCGTTGTGCTGTTCACCTCTGATATGCAAAATGGTAAATCCTACATTTCCTATGACAGGAACGACACAACACACACAGGCAGAAGAAAACCTGATGTTATCAGTAATCTTAAAGACATATTTCATATTCCGAAACGAAGATCACGTTGATTGTTCAAGATTTGCTGATTGTTTCTGTTTGTGCCTTAGTGTTAAATTCACCCGCTTTGGCTGACTGCCGCACATAATGTAAATTTGCTTCAAATGCCACGGTCCTCAGATCTCAATAGGATAACCGTGGCATGATCGCAAAATATAGTTATGGAAGAGATAAAAAAAGAAGAAGAGAAGTCCCTGAATTTTATTGAAGAGATTGTGGAAGAAGATTTGGGCTCGGGCAAATACAAAACGATTTTAACCCGCTTTCCGCCAGAACCGAACGGCTATCTTCATATTGGCCATGCAAAATCCATTTGTTTGAATTTTGGCCTTGCCATGAAATATGGCGGCAAAACCAACCTGCGGTTTGATGATACCAATCCGATTACAGAAGAAACTGAATATGTTGACAGCATCAAAGAAGATGTGCGCTGGCTTGGCTTTGAGTGGGCTAATGAGTTTTATGCGTCTGATTATTTTGATCAGTTGTATTCCTTTGCAGTGAAGCTTATAGAAAAGGGGCTAGCATATGTTGATGACAGCACCAGCGATGAGATTGCCGCACAAAAAGGAACGCCGACAGAACCGGGTACAAGGAATAAATATGCAAACAGGAGCGTAGAAGAAAACCTTCAGTTGTTTACGGATATGCGTAACGGTAAGTATACCGATGGAGAAAAAGTGCTTCGCGCAAAAGTGGACATGGCTTCGCCAAACATGCAACTGCGTGACCCGATCATTTACCGTATCAAACATGCACATCACCATCGTACCGGTGATAAATGGTGCATTTACCCGATGTATGATTTTGCGCATGGGCAAAGTGATTCGATCGAAAACATCACACATTCCATTTGTACGCTTGAGTTTGTTACACATCGCCCGCTGTACGAATGGTTCATCGGGAAATTAGAGATATTCCCTTCAAAGCAATACGAGTTTGCGAGACTGAACATGACATACACGGTGATGAGCAAGCGCAAACTGCTTCAGTTAGTAAATGAAAAGTTTGTAAGCAGTTGGGATGACCCGCGCATGCCTTCTATTTCAGGCCTCCGCAGGCGTGGCTATACGCCGGAGAGCATTCGCATGTTCGCAGATAAGATTGGCGTTCAAAAAAGGGAGAACCTGATTGACTTGTCTCTGCTTGAATTTTGCATCCGGGAGCATTTGAATAAAATTGCTTCGCGAAGAATGGTGGTATTCGATCCGTTAAAAATAATAATCACAAATTACACAGACGAGAATGAATTGGTAACAAGCGAGAATAATCCTGAACAGGAAAATAAAACTACACGCGAAATACCTTTCAGCAGAGAGCTTTATATAGAAAAAGAAGATTTTATGGAGAACCCTCCAAAAAAATTTTTCAGGCTTGCTCCGGGGCAAAAAGTGAGATTGAAAAGCGCTTACATCATTCAATGCAATGAGGTTATCAAAAACGCTGATGGCTCTGTTGCGGAAGTTCACTGCACTTACTTGCCCGAAAGCAAAAGTGGCGGCGATATATCGGGCCTCAAAGTTCAGGGCACATTGCATTGGGTAAGCGTTAAGCATGCATTGCCTGTTGAACTCAGGCTTTACGACCGATTATTCAAGGTGGAGAACCCTTCAAATGAAGAACAGGATTTCAAAGAATTTATTAATCCTGATTCACTGAAAATTATTCCCACCGCTTATGGCGAGCCATCTTTAAAAAATGCAAAATTTGATGAACGATACCAGTTTTTGCGCAAAGGCTATTTCTGTCTTGATAAAGAAAGCTCTGAAGAGAAAATGGTGTTTAACAGAACTGTAACATTGAAAGATACCTGGGCGAAAGAAATGAAAAGGAATTAAATTATAAAAGGGAAGCGCTGCTTCCCTTTTATTTAACCGAATACCCCGAAAATCAATTTATTGATTGCCGCCTCTCATCCCGCCGCCTCTTTGCGGGCGATTCCTTTCTTCCCATTCCTGATATTTTTTGTATAAGTCATCACCCAGGACTGCCTGAATGCGCTTATTCCTTTGTTGATTGATTTCTCCCATTTTTGCTCTCTTGTCGTCCTGGCTCAAAGACTGATCCATGAAGATATCACGCATCTTGGGGCGAAATTCCTGGCCGATAGCCACTACTGAGTCTGCCTGAACACCTGACAGGTGGACGCTGTCAATCAATTTCTGTTTGAGGGCAGCAGGATCCATTCGGCCCTGGCCGCCACCTTGCTGTGCGTACAAAGAAGACGCAGAGATCAATATCATCATGACTCCAATACCTGTTAGTACTTTTTTCATTGTTTATTTTTTTTATTATTTTTTAAAATTCTACCCATATCTGACCGAAAATAATGCCAGAAGAAAAAAAGAGTGCAAGGCTTTATTTGAATGGCAAATAATACCGGGGTCATCGGTTAACAATGGCTTTTTTTATGTAAACCTGCATACAATTATTTGTTATCGGACATCCACAGTCGATTGTGCATAGCATTTATGCTAAGGAACTTTTATTGAACATTTAAAAGTGTGATATCAAAGTATAAAGGCGAGTTAGGCGGGATGCCGCCAGTTCCGACACATCCAAATGCAAGAGCTGAAGGCACCAATAATTTGATATGCCCACCAGCTTGTATTTTCGGAAGGCCATATTGCCAGCCAGTTATCAGGCTATCTAATTGAAATGTTACCGGAGATGTGGTTGAATCGAATTCAGTTCCGTTCATAAACTTGCCGACATAAGTAACTGTAATTTTCGAAGTGCCTGTTGGCGTTGCGCCCGAACCTTGTTGAATAATCTGATAATAAAGCCCCGAAGTATCTGCTGTGAGTGTGATTGCATATTCTTTTGCAAATGCAACAAGTGCCGAGGAATCACTGGCAGGAGGGAGACCTGTGCAGGAGAAATATCCCGGGCTGGTATTTTTATTGCAGCTTATGAAATAGATTAAAACACCAAAGCCTGCCAACATTATCAAAACTTTCTTCATTTTGTTTCTTTTTATCCCATAAATTATTTCAATCCTGCCGTGTTTGTTATTTGTAATTATACAAGAAATTACATTTTTCTCACACATCAATAAAGTGAATGCAACCTATTTATATTCACCGAACACTTCCCTTAATGTATCAGCAATCTCGCCAAGCGTGCAGAAATTCTCTACGGCTTCGATCACTGTTGGCATCAGGTTCTCATTTCCCGTTGCTTTGTCATTCAGCACTTGCAGTATCTGGTCGCATTTTGCATGATCCCTGTTCTTCTTTAGTAAAGATATTTTTTCTATCTGGGTTTTTCTGATAGCGTCATCAATTTTTAAACCTTTGATATTATTTGTTTCTTCGTTTTGAAATTTGTTCACTCCCACAATTATTTTTTCGCCTGTTTCAATCTTTTGCTGATAAGCATATGCGCTTTGGGCAATCTCATCCTGTATAAATCCTTTTTCAATCGCGCTGACGCTTCCTCCCATCGCATCAATTTTCTCTATCAGCTTACTTGCTTCCGTTTCTATGCTATCTGTAAGCGATTCTACATAATAGCTTCCAGCCAATGGATCAACTGTATCAGCAACACCGCTTTCATTTGCAACAATCTGTTGTGTGCGCAAGGCTATTCTTGCAGCTTCTTCGCTGGGAAGACTAAGCGCTTCATCATAACCATTGGTATGCAAAGATTGCGTGCCCCCTAAAACCGCCGCCAATGTCTGAACGGTGATACGAGAAATATTATTTAACGGTTGCTGCGCTGTTAACGTGCTGCCTCCTGTCTGAGAATGAAACCGGAGCATCATTGCTTTGGGATCTGTAGCACCCATGTCTTTCATCATCTTTGCCCACATCCTTCTGGCAGCGCGGAATTTCGCAGCTTCCTCAAACAGATTATTATGCGCGTTAAAGAAAAAAGAAAGTCTCCTGCCAAATACATTTATTTCCAAACCCTTTTTGATGGCAGCTTCCGCATAGGCCTTCCCGTTAGCCAGCGTGAAAGCAATTTCCTGAACTGCGTTGCTACCTGCTTCGCGGATGTGGTATCCGGAGATAGAAATGGTATTCCATTTCGGCAGTTCGTTGCTGCACCATTCAAAGATATCTGTGATGATCCGCATGGAAGGCTTGGGCGGATAGATGTATGTGCCTCTTGCGGCATATTCTTTTAAAATATCATTTTGTATGGTGCCGGTAATTTTTTTCAGGTCAGCGCCCTGTTTTTTTGCTAATGCAACATACAGGGCAAGCAATATAAATCCTGTTGCATTAATCGTCATTGAAGTGGAAATATCTTCGAGCCTAATCCCTGCAAATAGTGCTTCCATGTCTTCAATTGAATCAATGGCAACGCCTACTTTCCCGACCTCGCCTTCTGCAAGAGCATGATCGCTGTCGTAACCAATCTGTGTAGGCAGGTCAAATGCAACGCTCAATCCGGTGACTCCCTGCGATAATAAGTAATGATAGCGCTTATTGCTTTCTGCAGCAGTGCTGAACCCTGCATATTGGCGCATTGTCCAGGGTTTGCCACGATACATATCTGGCTGAATGCCGCGGGTGAAAGGGAAGTGGCCGGGGATTTCCGTTTGTTGCTGGTTGTTGGTTGTTTGTTGTTCGTCCTGAGTGTACAAGCGCTTCACCTCAATGCCCGAATCAGTATAGATTTTTTTTTCTTCCACGATGATTTGATAAATCTTTCAAGAAATAATCCGGCAATATTGCATTCTTTGCCTGCCAAAGCCTGCGTTCACCTCATCAGTTTTTTCGCCTCATAGCTCAATGCTTCTGCCACCACATTATGCAGTGATGCTTTTGGGTTTTGCATAGTTAGCTCAAGCAGGCTTTTATTAAGGTCAAGACCAGTGGCATTTTCCGGCAGGAATGATGCAACCTGGTTCACTATGAGCAGATTTTGTTCTTTTAAATTTTTTACCGCATCCCAGGCTTCTGCGCTTACATAGATCTGCTGGGTGATGTTGTGCTCAAACTCCTGCCTGATCGTTTGCGCAATCAGTGATTGCATTTCCCTTGCGCTCAGGCCGGGCTGGTTCACACGGTTAACAAGGTTTGGCAATGCGATACGATCTGTTAATAATGTAAGCCTTTCGTAAGCCTGCAACTGCAACTGTTTCGTGGCAACCGGCAGGTCATAATTGTCTTTGATTTTAGGCTGCCTGGCTTCTTTTCTTTGTTTCCATAACAGATAAGCCAGTGTGCCGGCAATCAGCACGGCTATAGCAATGCTCCAATACATTTCGGTAGAAGAAAGCATGAATATGTTTTTTGTTGCGCAAAAATAACGAATTGAAGATGATGTAATGGTGCATTATTTGATAATCATTCATTTACAGTTATTGCGTCATTGCGATGTCAATTTCTGCCATAAACTTTTACTATCAGCTTTTGTTATTATTTTTGTATAAACAAAATGATATATGGAAACACTTGTAGCATCACCTGTAACATTCACACAAAAATCAATTGATGAGATCAAAAGACTCATGAATGAGGAGGGTTTTGATCAATCTACTTATTTGCGGATAGGGGTGAAGGGTGGAGGATGCTCGGGATTATCTTACATTTTAGGATTTGATAAAAAAGATGCCAATGATGATGAGTTTGAGTATGAGGGTCTCGGTTTCATCATGAACAAGTCTCACGGCATTTACCTTATGGGAATGGAGATAGACTGGCAGGATGGATTAAATTCAAGAGGTTTTACTTTTAAAAATCCAAATGCTTCAAAGACTTGTGGTTGCGGCACTTCCTTTGCAGTGTAGATATACAGATAATGTACTAAAAATGCAGCCGAAATCGTACGCCTCTTTTTAGATAAAGGAAATTAGAA
>Ga0302280_1000948_pt1 | contig 25123 bp, 21 predicted proteins | sample III_Fen_E1_1_FD_198771 | JGI IMG/M metagenome (GOLD analysis project Ga0302280, IMG submission 198771) | Peat permafrost microbial communities from Stordalen Mire near Abisko, Sweden - III_Fen_E1_1 | ecosystem: Environmental > Terrestrial > Soil > Wetlands > Permafrost | place: Sweden: Abisko... | reverse complement strand
GTTTTATTATTCAGGGGGGTGAAACCTATGACTCTCGATCAAATGCAGAACAATAAAAAGATAAGAAGCTAACAAGAGTTTGAGAATTTATTTATTCAAGCCCCTCAGATTTAGATTAACAGTGATGGAGCAAATAATTACTTCATAGTATAGAATCAATATGACAAATCCAAAGCAAGTACTTATCAAAATTGGAAGAAGGGGCAAATGGAGTTGACTCAACAAAATGAGTCAAAACCCTGCATTAATCCTTTGTAGTATGAATAGCCAAATTCTGATGAATAAGTGGAGCAAAGATACATTATGTAAGCTCCTCGACCAATTGGATATCAATAAAAAGAATAAAAAGAAGATGCAAAATTGAAGGGGATTGCCAAATGTGAAGTAAAACAGAATACTCATTAATAACTCAGTTATTCATAATCTGAAGAAGATTCAATCATGTGATTATTTTCATGCTCAAACTATCACTAAATTACATCATTATGGAATCAATTCATTTTCATCTTTTTAAGAATAAGTATCTTATCAGCAGTAATAAAAGATCAAGAGCCAACCTTTTTGTTAGGACTCAGCAATAATATAGAATTAGGGTTAACTGCCTCGTAAACTATCTCATAAACAGGATATATAGGATAATACACAGCTTTATTTTGCTAGATTTTTAACATATTTTATAGATAGCCTTTTGCCTAATGCCTTTGAACAGGTTTTGAATGAGGGGATTAAACAAATAAACGAGACTGCGGGTATGAAGGGGAGTAGTTATTGTTAATTATTGGAGCTACAGGAGACTGAGTTTGATATTGTTGATAGGAAATTGGTTGATATCGTATTTTCTATGGAGTATACTGCCTATTGCCAATATGCTGACCAGGATTGAAGATATTTCTATTGATAGATGATCTTGTATACTCTAATTTATTGTCTTGCTGGCTTGAATTGAGCCCCTTGGAGAGATACTGATTTTTAAACTGATGATATCCACATTATTTTTTGCCCAGTCTTCTGCAAATTTAGCAATTTAGTCTTGTTGCCTACTGCATAGAATATTATTAATTAAATTCTAAGTAATTTTATTTTAAGAGCCGATGATGGTATTGATTTTGAGGCTTAAATTTAAAAAAATTTAAAGATGGTATATTTATATTTATCATTCAAAGATGCAAGCCCCTGTGATGGTGATGAACACTAACTCCAAGAGGGAAACAGGTAGGAAAGCTCAACTCACCAACATCCAAGCAGCTAAAGTAAACTTATTCCATAGGAGGGTTCTCCCTCCTTTCTTTCAATTTTGTGTTATTCATGCAGGCTGTCTCCGAAATAATCACTTCCACTCTCGGCCCTCAATCTATGTTGAAGATGCTTCTTGATCCCATGGGAGGTATAGTGATGACTAACGACGGGTATTTTCCTATCTATTTAGCAATGCCATATTGAGATAAATCGATGTTCAGCATCCAGCAGCAAAGAGCGTGATTTAACTTGCTAGGGTTCAAGATTAAGAAGTCGGAGATGGAACCACTTCTGTTATCATCATGACCGGAGAGCTTATGGTGGCAGCCAGGCCATTCATGGAAATGAATATCCACCCCACTGTTGTTGTGTCAGCCTACTACAAGGCCTTATAGTTTGCCAAAAAAGTGCTTAATGAAATAGCAAGGCCTATTGATGTAAACAAGGATGAGTAAGTCTTAATGGCTCTTCAAAGTTGCATCGGTACTAAATTCGCAAGTCGATGGGGAAAATTAATTTCAAATTTGACAATTACTGCTACCAAAATAATCTTAAGAGAAGGAACAAAAAACAAACTAAACTTGGAAATTAAACGTTACGCCAGGATTTAAAAAATACCAGGAGGAAGCCTTGATGATAGTGAAGTGTTGAATGGAGTTATGGTTAACAAGGATATAACTCATCCAAAAATGCGCCGACAAATTCGCAACCCCAGAATTATCCTTTTGGACTGCCCTCTTGAATACAAGAAGGGAGAAAGTCAAACTAACATGGAGCTCAGAGATGAGAATGCTATGTGTGATGCTCTTGAACAGGAAATGCAAGAAATTGCATTCATGTGCAATGACATCCTAAAGTGGAAGCCTGATGTGGTGATCACAGAAAAAGGAGTGTCTGATCTTGCCCAGCACTTCCTCCTTAAGGGAAATGTTTCTTGCATCAGAAGAATTAGAAAAACTGATAATGTCCGTATCGCTAGAGTTTCAGGTGCTAAGATTGTTAACAGACCCTAAGAGATCCAGGAATCTGATGTTGGAACTGAGTGTGGTCTCTTTGACATTCGCAAAATTGGAGATGACTATTTTACATATTTTGTAGATTGCAAAGCTCCCACCGCTTGTTCTATCATTCTTAGAGGAGCCTCCAAAGATGTTTTGAATGAAATGGAAAGAAATCTTCATGACTGCTTGGGTGTATCCAAGAATCTATACACTGATCCAAGATTAGTACCAGGAGGAGGTGCATCTGAAATGGAAATTTCAGCAAGATTGAATGAGTAGGCCAGTAAGTATTAAGGAATTGAGCAATTGCCTTTCAGAGCAGGTATATTTTTATCTATATAGTTGGATACGCTTTGTAAATTATTCCTAAAACTTTGGCTACAAACTGTGGTATGGATGTGGTCAGAATCATCACTGAACTCAGAGCAAAGCACGCTGAATTAGGTTTTGCCACTTTTGGTATTGACGGAAATCACAAAAGAATTAGCGATATGTCCCAATAAAATGTATGGGAACCAATTGCTGTGAAAAATCAAGTCATTAAGACATCCATTGAAGCCAGTTGTCTTCTTCTCAGGATTGATGATGTTGTCTCAGGAGTTAAGAGAAAAGAGAAAGAGCAAAAAAGAGGAGCTCCCCAACCCGGCGAAGAACCCAATGAGACTTTTGGAGATCAAAGAGATGGGTGATTTATGCCAAATGTAGCTTATTATTAATTTGATAAAGAAGTTTGTAAATTAATTGAATCACCATATGCATTGGTGCTATTTTGTAGTTAAATATTCATTACCTTTTTGAACGTATTTAAGAAATTAATAAAAATTAAAAAATGTTAAAATAAGAGAAACTTTTGTTATGCTTTCTTGAATAAGCTAAGCCTAATTCTCGATTTAAACTGACACGGTAAAGCTTAAAATATATAATAAATTCAAAATGCAAATAATTGCTTTGGATTTTAATGATCATAAGAGTTTAAAGGAATCATGCTTGTTTTAGCCAATCAACATCTTCAATTCTTCTTTTTATTTATTTTCCAGCAAATTCTTTTTCTATTTTTGTTAATTGTTTGGGCTGTAATTTGAATGGAATGATAATTGCCTTCCGCCTGCCATGGTGGTTGCAATCTTTGGTGATATTTTTACTGTTTACATCTCCGTGAAATATAGAAAACTAGTTACTCTATTCCATTATATTAATTATATAAATCTAATCAAAAGGTGATTTGTATAGAATATGCTCAGATAGATACAGAAGCATATATTATTCATTGCTGACTCGTTCAAAAATATTTATATACTCGTAAAATGCAATCAAAATTTGCCTCAAAAATTTGGAAAGAAATTGATTTTGATGAAAGTAAGCTCTGCTTAGTCTGGTTTTCTTATCCCCTAAATGATACTTGTTCCTTAACGCTATTTTATGATCATCTTATCCATCAATTTGGGAACAAAGGGTATCATAATTATTTTAAATTACTGATTATTTAATATCAATAAATTCAAACATTAAATGGGAGCTGGGCATGGCGATCTTCGAAGCGAAGCCTTTAGGAGATAAGACTGGATTTAAATTTGCCGAAGAGACCGAGGAGATGTAGTATGGCAACATCGCAGAGACAGCAACTTGAAGATAATTTCGTATCCAATCTTTTCACAAAACTAAAAAGAATTCAACCATTAAAAATATCTCTACTACCTACGCAAAAATAACCCCAGGCTGGTAGCTACTCTATTTTTATAAGCTCAATAACATAAGGATCTCTGCTCCTCCAATTATAAGCATCAACTGTTTTTGGAAAACATTCCAATCACTCTCTCAGATGTCTAACATATACCCTATCCTGATCATCTTCATCTATATGAGCAATGCTTATCAGGCTTTTTCCAACTTGCCACCTCGGTAGGGTGCTTTCTTGTTTAAGAAGAGTATATAGGGATTACTGAGAGAGGAGTCGTTAAGGTTTGGCTGAATGGAGATTTTCATAGTAGTTTTGTGGTTGGAAGCAGGGTTCTAGAGGAAATAATGGTGAGAAGTATTATTGATGCTCTTGATAAGAATGTCGATCAGATGCTTATGCCTCCAAATATTCCTTCAGTCAAAAATTATCTTTTTAGAAATCATGACGCCCTAAAATTTTAGACTGCCATAGCAGAGTTTGGATAATTTATCCGGACCTATAATGGAGGAAAAGTGCCAGACCGACTAGAATGTATTGATAAAGTTGGAGGCATTTAAGTCATTGTAAATCGCGAGCCTAATACAGAGGAATCCAAGCTTCAATAAAAAACATTAAATAGTCAGTATCGGCCAGAATTGAGGACTATTGGAAACGGTTTAGTTCCATAATCAAGTTCTATCAGCTCTGAGCGTTCCCAAAACAGAAGATAAATGAATATCATCCCACTTGAACATATGTATGGAATCAGAAATCAAGAATCTCCAATTCTAAATGCAGTAAGATCAACTGGACAATTTAGAAATGAAAACTTATAAACTAACCCTATTTAGAGAAATCCAATTGTAATGCTGAGAGAGTAACCTTTTCCTTCGAATTACGCAAATGCAAGAATGATTTCTCCCCCATAACAACCTTTAGCAAATGGGTTCAGGTCAAATAATTTAATCAATAATATTCAATCCTCCACTCATATAGGCGCAGCACCAATACTATTTAGCTCAAATCATCAAATACCAGTGCAAAGAACCTTTCAAAGCCCTCCAAGATTTATTTCTCCTCAACTGCAAGTGATTCCGAATGGTTCACATATGGTTGGCCCTGCTATTCAAAATTCTAGACCCCTTTTGAGAACTCCTATGCCAGTAGCTAGATCTAGTCAAATAATTTATCAAACTCAACACATTTCTCCTCATATATTTAACCAGCCTCAAAGAATTTATTAATTTCAACAACAACCAATTTTTGGAAGTCAAAAGTATGTAAAAACAATCCCTTTTACAGTTGAAGTCATCCCTGGAAAAATTGATAAGCCAAACGCTTAAACAATCAATTTCCCGATAATGGCATCAAAAAATGTTAAAAAAAACAATCCTTCAAATATTCCAAAAGATGTTTCTTCAAATAATCCAATAATATTTCCTACTTCGTCCACTCAAGCTTATCAACAGCTTGCTCCAGTTTCAATGAATTCACAAGACAATAGAGTTCAAATTAATAGTGTCGTTAATCAATTAAATAACTACCAAAGCTAGCAAGCCCATATTTTGGTTCCGGCAAACGAGAAATAGATATAATCTTATCATGAGGTAAAGGAGGTAACTTCTCCTATCACTCTGGATGATGCCAAAGAATTGCAATCCTAACAAACTATTTCTCAGTAAAAATTAAAAAAAGGGCCTGAGGGATTCGGCCGTAAACATAGTATTAATTCTAATGATGGAAGAGTTCCTTCCTTTATTAATGAAAGATAAAAATTACATTCCCAATTTAATACTAAATTTTAAAAAGAGAAAGACTCTCCTCCAAATAATTAAGAATCAGTTGAGATTGGGGAATCTGATCGCGATTAAGCACATCAATTTAATACAGATACTAACAACAATGATGCTATCATCAGCTAACTTTTGTAGCATGAAAAACCACTTTCTAATATATAATCTTTGGCAGTCTAAAGTATAAATAGTGCTCAAGAATCCGAACAGGTATAATCTTTACAAACATCAGATATCAAAGATACAGCCAATTAAAAAGAAATTCCAATCTTAATGCAAAATGAAACTGTTGTAGAATAGCCAGATATGGCAGGATCATTTAACCCAGCATATACTGCTTTCATGTTTCAAAAATAAAACCAAAATCAATAGGCGCCCTATGCATCGTCAATAAAAAATAACTATGAAAACTTAGCTTATGGAATCACTGCAGATTAAAGAGATGTTGCATATGATAATTAATACAAATATGATACCTTCGATTATAAACAATAGTATGTCAATGCCAATGCCAATGATGGGAAATCTTCATAATAATTTTTGAGCAAATTAAGGAGTATTCAATAAGGTTCGAATGCTGGTTTAAAATAAATATCTCCAACAACAGATTTTGGGAATTATGGCACTTACTACGAATCGTAAGTTATGATTAATTTAGGAATTACACAAATTCGATTGGCGAATACAAGCAAAACTCCTATTTAAATGGATTTGATCCATAAAAATATGTATACGGAGGCAGTTCGTACTAAACAAATAATTACAATGATTAAACTTCCAACAATCAACATCAAGCGTATGCTTTTAATGATAATTATGCTAATGTTTACGAATCAAAATAGATCCCTTCTGAGGATTAATTTGCACAAAGTACAATAAGCAACTCACTTCCCAATTCTTACCCAACGGAAGATTTTCTACGGTCAAGGTAACCATATAAATTCGAAACCAATATCGATTTAACATATTCTAAAACTGAAAATTTATAATCAAATTTAACTTAGGGTCTTCCATCAAGCTATACCTAAACTTATGGTCTTTATGCACAACCATGATGTTTATATCTGTTTTGCCCAAATTATGGCACTACATATACATAAATAGAAAGAAAAAATCAGTGATTGAATTGCTGTAGATAAGCAATGTATTGTAGCTTAGTTCGGTAATTCGAGGAAGTTGTTTTTGGGCGCAAAGATTTTGTTTCATTCACTTGATTTATGAGCCGTCTATGACAATCAAAGAATTTCCTTCCTTCAGGACTTGCTATCTCCATTTCCTCTTCTCTGAGCACATCCTCTAAGTTAAGTATTTTCCACACTCTTTTAAAATTCCAACTATGTTCAGGAGGATGACTCTTTTTGGCAGGCTTAACACTCAATTTTCTAAATTTTTATGCAGCCTCATACATGTCAGGGTATACATCCCTCATTGAGAAATGAACCTCCTCATTATTGTCCTTAAACTATCGAATTACATGTCCATGCATAACCTTGACATTGTTTTGACTTTTGCGGCGCACACTAAACTTTTTATCATCATTCTTATTGGCAACATCTTTTTTCTTTTCTGTCACTGTGTAAAACTTCAACTAATCTTAAGTTACGCCTTGAAATGATAATTCAGCACTTTTTGTTATTGAGGTTTTAAATATTTGATAAGCCTTTTTTAATGTCTTCTACCTTTGCAATTTCTTCACTTTCGCACCTTTTGTAATCAAATCATTAAATTAGATAATATCCAGCATCTTCTAGAATTTATCCCTTTCCAGCTCAAGCACTATGCACTTGGAGCTTAAACATTTGGCTGTTTGAACTCGAACTGTTTTGAATATAATTTCCTCTTCGCCAAAATAGCTTGTCTGACCTACAGCCTATGTATTGACTATCATCTGATGCTTTTGGTTATCACTAATTGTTTACTTGTAATCTTCCTCCAAGAGAAGTTAAAATCCAACTTATCCTTGAATAATAAAATAAACTGCTTTTGGTTAATCTCCTCGCCGGTATATTACCTATTTTAGAGACAAATGTTTGAGTTTAAAATTGTTGATGAAGTTACCCAATTTTTTCCCGATGAGTTGTAGTACTGGAAAATGACTAAGAATATCAGTTTTGTCTTCTAGTGTGATACCATCATTGTAAATAGTTTGGAAGGAAGGATCAATTTTTTTAATTTCCACTAATACAGCATCAATTGCCACCAACTTCATTTTTTTGTGTTCTTTTTCTTTGATATCTGCCATTCCCGACTACCTTTAAGGGTTAAATAAATTGCCAATAGATCTAAACTCATTAAATTCGCCAATAAGATCGTATTATTTATTTAATTTAAGAAGGTTAATGATATTTTGTTATTTTTTGCCTATTATTTCGTCATCTTCAAACTGTACATTTTTCTTTAATTGGCTTTTAGTTATATCCTGTTGGGTATAATGTTTTGCTTAATAGATTTGAAGCTTTCCCTTTAGAATGAAGTAATTGCTGCCATCTTTGATCCAACTACTACTCACCTCGGCCGTCTATGGATAGTAAATGAGTTCAATAAAAGGAACGATAATATTTTTATTTAAATTAACGCCTGTCTTGCTGGCAATGATTTGAAGGATATTCAACTTATTTTCTTGATTTAAGGCCTCATGCTTGATGGCTATTTCAATAAGAGAATCAATAGTTTGATCGTTTATCTCTCGAATTGGTTTTTGTAGACATTTACCGCCTTCTTTTTGCTCGCAGCAAATTGCTCTCGGCGTTTCCTTTATAGATTTACGACGATTGATAATGTCATCAATTTGAAAACGTTTCATTTGGACTATTTTATTGTTATATAGATTAAATATTTATTTGCATTCAATTTGAATGGCAAAAATAGAGATAAAGTTATTGTTGCAAGACAAAACGTGAACTAGATATGGTTTGGGAGTTATGGAGGAGTAAAAATTAAATTGGTGCTAAAATTCATCTGATTTATATTTTGCTTGATTAGTATAAAATAATAATCGATTTTTATAGAAGAAATATGGGTAACAAATGCTGCGGTGAGTATTAAAATGCTCCTGAAATAATGGTTGCTAATGAAGAAACTCCTGAATAAAAGATAGTCAATGTTTAACAGTAAGGCAATTCGTCCAAGAAGATTGATAAGGACAAGTAAAAAGAAAAATTTTATGGCAAGAATGGCAAAAGAAACTCTAAAACTATCACCAATGATGTCGTCAATCAACTTAACTTAAATATTTCCCCTTATAAGGCAAACATCCTAAGCGATGCTTAGTAAATCAAGGAAGTTACGGATGATTCTTCCTCTCATTCTAAAATTTCCGGATCACGCCGATCAGCCAACTCTCTTCAAATCCGAACATAATAAATAAATACATTTTTGGATGGCCTTACCGATTAAATTATGATTGTACTTTGAAAAATTATATTTCATGCTTATATGGTAGAATCCTGACAGACATAAAATTTGATCATTGAGTTGGTTCTTGCAAGAGAAGATACATTTTGCCTGTCAGGTAATTCCAGCTCAGCAACTCATTTACTGTGAAAGCTCCACAAACTAACAAACAAAAATTGCGAATGATCTATCGGGGACGTCGTCGCTTTAAAGAAGTAACAGCTATGAAGGATGCTGTAGGGAATATGATCTTAGCAGTATTAATGCGGCTATTTTGCAATTCCTAATAAGCTTCCTCGATACTGGTTTCAATTTTGGCTGAATATGGTCGATGCTCGAGGTAGTGATGAATAATATCCATAATATATAAAGTCATAGTATTATGATAATCAGAGTAGTCCAAATATTGAGTAGTGATTGTATGCGCCTGGACCAGGGCTGAGAGTGTCTTGCTTTATAGTTTCTCTCACTTTTTTGTTAAAATGAAAGGATGTTTCTGTTTTATTGTGAGCTAAAATTTGCTTGCCTGTGGCTGATAAGTTTGTGTTATATGTTCCAGGACCCAGCATTTAGACTGTTTTATTCTATTTTTCAGGGCTTTTGGGATGTATTTTAAAGCTGCCTTTCGAGCTATATTTGGAGGTCACGCACATTCCATTGTAGTCAACTTTTTCAATTTCATCTAAATTAGAAAGCTATACATGCGCCCGGGCCAGGAACAATTGTTTCTACCCAGAGAGGAGGAAATTTTAGTTTGGCACTCATAGTCATGTTTTTTATATTCTATTTATCGTTGTGGATATCGTACTCTCCAGGACCAGGCACATGGCTTTGATTAAAGATTGAAATGGACGAGCAGTCAGCTCTACCATGTCCCATTGTTATCCCTTTTTTAGGACTTTTTGAAAAAACTGAATCAAGGGTATACTTTATTGGAGAAGGCGAACAGTTGATTCTGGAATAAATTAGTGGTTACACAGCAATATCTGATTTTTGTCCATAGCCAAAGGAAGGCGCCCTTTTATTTAGCATTGATGTCTTTTCATAGAAAAGGGAGCTAATTTATGATGGGTTTACTTGCAATCTGTGTGAATTGCGGGGAAGCGTTCTTCTTTGGGGAAGCTAAACATAGCTTTAGCTTTGGAAGTATTCATGGGTGATTTATTAACTTAACTAAGATCTTCTTTAAAGATTACAGGTTTCTACATTCTTCTATATCAATTTTATAAAAAGAAATTAAGCAAAGGTGCTCTTCTATAGAAGCAACTTCACTGATAATCGCCAGCCAAACAGTCAAAATATTATATCCAATTTTGGTAATTATATATACGGTAATTTAATCCCTAAAACCCAAAAGTAATATTGTTCCATCATTGAAGTTCTTTAAAATAATTAATTTAATGGAATAACAAAATATACAAATCAAGCATTAGTCGACTAAGCAGGTTATTTTACTTATTAGTCCTTTTTTTATAGTCTCGCTTTTAAGGCTGCTCCCTTCACCCATGAATTCTAAGTGATCTCACAAATACTTGGCCTTTTATTTGGAATTAAATTAATCATGCTGATAAACAGTTTTTTGAATTCTTCTAGATTTCCCATCTAAACTTCCTTTCTTTCACTGCCATGCTCACTCCAAAATTAACTATATTTTTCATCAATTAAGAGTTTATAAAGCCTGTTTTCAGAATTGGCCTCTCCAAAGGGTAATTTCCGAAAGACCAAAGTGAAAAGGATGACTCCCAAAGCAAATATATCAACCATTTTCCCATCATATTCTTGTGAAGAGTCTTTCCTTGCTGCAAAAATTTAAGGCGCCATATATCCCTGTCTTGTCCCTTTATATTCATTAAACAAAATAGCTTTCTTTCCTTTTCGGCAGGTGGTGGCAAACCCAAAATCAGCGATTTTGGGCACTGGTTTTCCATCCTATTAGCACACCAGAACATTATCAAGCTTAATATCACGATGGCATATATCCTTTGTGTGTAAATAATTCACCCCTTCACATAGTTGACTGAATAAGTCTAGCAGTATGGGGAATTCGAGTTGAGAGATGCAATGTCTTAGAGTTCCTTTGGAAGCAAATTCAAGAACTAACGAGTTTTTGGCTGTTTTGGACTAACTAATATTTGGATTACCATTGGAGATTAGGTTCTATTCATATTTGAACATGCGAATCACATTGCGGTGGATGAGCTTCTTCAGAAACAAGGATTCGTTGCGTAAATGCCCAGCCAGTTTGGCGTTGTCAGAAGGGACGGTTTTGATAGCCATGCGATTGGTACCTTCACCGTAGGAGTAGATGGTAGAATTAATGGTTTGACTGATAACTGTCAGTGATGCTGATGTCATAAGAATTAAATATTATAAATGCGAGGGTATGACATTTACAAGCACACTTTAGTTTTGCCTATTTCTACAAGATAATGTTTATCAGAATAAATGTAAAGCTCAATTTCCATCTTTTGCTAATTTTGCCCTCAGTGTATGATTCATAAGTTTTATTTTATTTTATAGATTATTTTAAATCGTAAGATGAACATCAACTAAATACTCGAACGAATCAGGAAGGAGGAAGTTCTTCCTGAACAAACTGTCAAGAAAGTTTGTAAAAAGATTCAGTAGGTTTTCTTGTCTGAGTCCAATCTCGTGTCTGTTTCTTCCCCGATAACACTTGTGGGGGATGTGCACGGACAATTTTACGATGTCCAAAAACTTCTTACTTTGGGTATGAGCTACATCATGAAGCGGGATAGCCTCCCAATACACGATTTATTTTTATCGGGGACTTCGTGGATCGTGGGTACAATTCTTTATAGACAATAATGCTGCTATTCTGTCTTAAACTACTATACCCTAAACAAGTCTATCTGCTCAGGGGTAACCACGAATCGCGGTATGCCTTTTTTTAATTCAGCCAGATATCCTGCACCTACGGTTTCCACGAATAAGTGATGCGAAAATATGGTAGTTCCAATGTTTGGAAGATCTTTAACGACACATTCGATTTTTTACCTCTTGCTGCTATTGTTGACAGTAGTCATGGTTATATTAAGACGAGGTGTTTTGTGTGCATGGAGGACTCTCACCGGACATACATGCAATTGATCAAATACGAGAGCTTAATCGACTCATGGAAATTCCCACTGAAGGACCAATGGGGGATCTGATGTGGTCGGATCCCGAAGATATTGATGGATGGTCACAAAATCATCGTGGAGTGGGTTGGCTATTCGGGCCAAAGGTTGTGGATCAATTTAACCGTCTCAATGGATTAACCCTAATTGCTCGTGCTCATCAATTAGTGCAAACTGGATATGAGTAGTTATTTGCGAACAAAAACATCGTGACTGTATGGTCAGCTCCAAATTACTGCTACCGATGTGGTAACTTAGCCAGTTTCTTGAAGATAGATGAGCCAGGAAAGCGCTAATATGTGACTTACAACGAATCAGATAAGAGCAAAAATAGTACACATTACCGCTAAATCATCCCATATTTCCTGTGACTCATTTTTATGGAGAAATATGTTTACCCACTTGTGCATAATTTGAATAGCTTATCAATTAATTAGTGTTTTTGATATTATAATATCAATAATGGGTTCATCCTTGGGGAATGTTAAGGTCCCTCTCGAACCAGTTGTAAACTCTAATGCGAGTATATTGCTCAACATTCAGAATCTTCGTAGTGGAAACGGGGGACTATCAAATAATAGGAAGTGGATATCAATGTGATCGAAGTGGCGAACATTGCCTTGGCTATTAAGCATAAATAGCACATAGTTAATGTGGAGTTGATTGTACTCAGTTGCAGCAACCTACCACCCACAAAGGCCTTTGAAGACGTGCATACAATGGTGGCATTATTCAAATTAACACAAGGAGAAGAGGTTGAGATAGGTCGAACAGATATCATTAGCAATGATCTAAATCCTCGTTTTCTGAGTACCTTCATCGTAGCATCTAGCTCAGATAAGCAGGAGGAAATATAATTTCGCATATACAACTTTAGCAATCCTAACTCAGAGGAGTTGGAAGATCAAACCCTAGTAGGTACAGTCCGATCAAGTCTTGACTAGATGATAGTAACAGAGTTCAACCCTCTTCCAGTGTTACTTTCTGATAGTAATCATAAAGAAAAGACTATGCTTAAGGTGCATTGTAGTGACTACGACGGCGGGAATGTTAAATATGAGATTGAAATCTAAGTAGCTAACTTTATTGGGAAGTTGGAACTCTACTACCTGATTGAAGTCGTTAGAGATGGAGAATTAATTCCTGTTGCTAAATCTAATACAATCTAAATTAAGAAAAAAGTATTGTTTGATGAGGTTAAGGTCGCAACAAGTAAATTTCCCGGTGAAGACGCAGCTAGGCTGAGAGTAAGGCTTTTTGACGTGGCAAAATCCGAAGAAGAGGTGGGTTGTACTGACTAGCTGACCCTCTATAATATCGCAGGTCAATAATAAAAAAACCTTAGTCAGCGAGTCTACAAAAACGGTTTTGTAGTGGGCAACATAATAATATCTCGTTGGCGTAAGGTAAACCGTGATTCCTTTCTGACGTACATAGTGAATGGTGCTCGTCTACACCTTATCCTTGGTATTGATTTTACTAACTCCAACTTCCAAACCTCAGAACCTCTCCACAACTCTAATGATGATAAGAATATGTATATCGCAGCTATCCGTTAGATCGTGGGCATGCTTCAATACTTCGACTATTATAACCAAATTGCTCTTTATGGCTTTGGAGCTAAATTACCACCTTATTATAAATGTGTGGGGCAGTGTTTTGCACTGAATGGTAACTATTTTCATCCACTGATTACAGGAGGGGTTGATGAAATCATACATTTGTATAAAGAAAACTTAGCCAAGATACAACCACACGGACCCAGCAAACTATCAGAAATAATTAATATGGCCATACAGTTTTCACAAGCTTAGTACCAGTCGACCAATTATTATGTACTTATCCTGCTTACAGATGGGCAGATCGATGACTATCAAGATACAGTTGATAAAATAATTGAGGCCTCTGAGCTGCCTTTGTCAATTTTTTTGGTGGGATTAGGGAATGGAGACTTTTCTCAAATTTAGGGATTAGATCAAGATAAAGAACCACTTAAATCATAAAGAACTGGCAAAGTATGTGAGAGGGACATGATAGACTTTCTCAACTTAAATGATTACCTTAGCGAGAAATCCAGCCCGCAAGCTGAGACTAATTTGGCACTCATAACCTTCGCAGAAATTCCCACTCAGTTTGTGGATTATATGCAACGCAAAAATATTAAGCCTAACAAGGAAAAAAAAGGGTTGAAGGCTGCTAAATCAGAATTTATCTCTTAAAAAATCAAAGAGTACAAGAAGAATACAGTCGATGCCCCTGTAATTCCTTAAGTGTAGTTCTTGAAAGAACAAAAGAAAAAAATGCGCAGAGAACTTTTAGCATTGGGACTCGGCCTTGACTCTAAGGACGAGCTGGAGAAAAATCTGAACATACCCATGAACAGCATTAATTATTTCATAGAGATATTGTCAGCTCAGAGACAATAATTCAAAGAGTAAGAAGAGCGTATCGAACCTGAAACCGTAACCTACAAACAGTAAAAAAAGTTTGAAGAGTATTTGGAGAAGAATGAAGAGTTTATCAACAAACGAATTCAGAATGAGCTTCAGAAACGAGAAATTAATCAGTTGGGAAAGAAGAAACGAGTCGTATAAAAACCAGCATAGGTCTTGAAGAAGTAGAAAAAACTATTGAGACATCCTTGCTTGCAGTGTGGATAGAAATAAATAACCATGCTGCACTTCAGCTGCGGACACCTAGCCGTCTGCGAAGATTGCTGCACCAATATGTGCATACTTTGCAAATAGATTAGCGAAGAACTCGTAGATGTCAAGGATTATCAGTCATGAAACAGGCAAATCCAATTAAATATCTTCATATTATTAAATAAAATTTTATAATTGATTGATTTTATTTTCAAATCTTATGGCCACCACCACTGAAACATCCACCACCACAGCCAAACCTCTTCTTAATGTACCCTCTCATACACTTAGAAAAAATAGCTAGTCAAAGACTTTTTCGCTTTCTTTGCAGTCGTAGGTAATCTAACATCCATATAGGTGCCTATCTATTCATCTCGTTAACTTACAACATCCCCATTTTTGAAGATTTAGTGGGACTAAAACTCAATAGCTCCAGCGATATCATCATCCTCTTTCTTTACTATACCCTGCTCATTCTAGTCGTTAAGGCAGCAGTTACAGCAATTGCATTTCTTAACAAAGCAAAAGGTCTTCATCCAATTGCAACTGCAATGAGCAATTCAATTGATAGCTCTCTGTTTGCTGTACTTATTATAGCTGCATTGTACTTTCAGTCCACTTTATGGAAGGAAGATGACGAACTGACTATTTCACAGCTATGTCACGTATCTGTTTGGCTTTTCTTCGCTTAAATGAGCAGAATTTTCGGTTCTGCATTCATCAGCTTCGATATCATATCAATTTTCGGACGAACCATATAAATAATTCTGATTTTTATCAGCTTGGGAGAGATGATGGGCCACGACCTGTTCTTATGGATCTGAAGAAAAACTATGATTGAATAACATAGATAAATCATTCCTTTTATTACTCATCTTCCTCTTTCTTTTATTGGGGAGGGTGCGCTGGGTTTTTTGGAAGCGGATACTTTTTTGTTTGGCTTCTGATGAAGACAGCGTTATCTCTCTCTTTTTTGCTGATGAGCACGGAATCTAATTTTTTAAGTTCAGTTAGAATGGAGATGGCTAATACTCTAAAGTTTGGTATCGCTGAGAAGGGATTACCGTGAATAGTAAGAGTTTTGATTTCGGTTAAATTTTTGAGTTTCTCCAATTCTGTTAAATCGAATAAGAAGTTGCAATGTAGGTACAGCGTCTTTAGATGCGGGAAATCCTTAAAATTATAATCAAGGTTGACAAGATAATTATGTGAAACGTCGATCCACTGTAAATTTTAACAATTTTCCATGATGCTGCTCATAACTGATTATAAGCCTGTCAGTTATCTTAGTTTGTTATATCCCAGCATGAGAGAAGAACAGACAAGTTTAACATGAATCGATTTCTTTTTCTTTTTCTCAAGTTACTCTTTGGCTTTTAAAGATATGTTTTTCATTGCGGAATTGGTAACCATTCCACTCACAATGCTGCCAATTGTATTTTGAGGCAATAATTTCACCATTTAGTTTTTTCTCTTTTCACCTTTGTGTTCTTCATCTTATGGCTCACCCTCCTACTTCTCTTTTTATGGAAGTTTACCTTTAATTTATTCGTTCACTGCGCTTTTTTTCTCTCCCTGTCTGGGCTGAGTCTATTTGAGCTCTTAATAAGATATAGAGTACCAGAAATATGCTTAATGTTCTTGAATGAGAAGTCGAGGGGTGGAGCGTCATATGAAATGAAATCTGGTTCTTCTTTCTCTTATTTAAATGTAAGTTAGTTATTGGTTTTGAAAGCGTCTATTTTTTGAGTCATAAGTTACAATCTTAAATATGATAATTAATTTTGATGATAAGCTTAGCACTGATTGCTAAAAAAACAAGCACCCTCATAATAACTAAAAAAATCATGAGAATATAATTTTGCTGATTTATTAATTCAATTTATTCATGCTATAATATTTTTTAATTTTAATGCAAAAACACAAGGCAATCACAAGTAATTTTCAATTAAATCAGAATTTCGTGAACGGAAAGATTTCAAAAGACCTTAAGACCTAAAACCCTCGACTTTGAATCAATAAGATCTTCTTTAGTCGTCAAATTATAATCTTATTTTTCCTGAAACGATGGTTCCATAAATATATAATTTTCAGCACGACGATTATTTATTTGAAGATTTTATCATGAATCTACATATTGCGCAATATCGGAACTTTACAGATTAATCTTTTGACGATGAAGAAATGAATTTTCTCAACTCAAATGCTGAAGATTATCGGTATCGGCTTGAAAAAATAAACATTGATTATTAGCAGGCTATAAAGATGGAGAATACAACAACATCGGATTGTGAGTTTGAGAAGACCCAAAATTATATGAATAATTCGCATATTACATTCAAAGAGGAGGTTTCCATTCTATATTACAGAGAATATGAATTGGTGAGCCAAATGAAAAGTCTGAACTCTGGGCAAGATGCAAATATGTCTAATGAATAAAATGATACAGTATGATTTTATACCACGATTATATTAATGATAATGAATAATAAATAAAAGGGTAGTTGTAAGAACATTCAGGGTGTTAGATGCAATGAAAATGCTTGTAATTAATCTTGATAAAGCTCTTGTGAATTGGAAAGGGATCAATTATTGATTGCAAAGCATTAAAAATAGTTTTATTACTACCATTAAGGAATATTATATTATATTCTAAAATTATCGAAAGTCAATGTTTGAAAAAAATATTTGTGTATTTTCGCTTAGAAATGGTTAAAAATTAAAATCAAATTGATTCAAATGATTATTATTTTGTCTTTTATTAAATTGCCTTTTTACTGATTTTATGCTATTTATACTAAAATACTATTCTTACAAATCAACTAAAATGACAAAAAAAGAAGTGAACAAAAATATAAAATCTTTCAAATATAAAAATAATAATCAGAGCTCTTTACAGAGTTCATGGTGGTGTCGGGGTGTCCCTAACACATCTTAAATCCCTTAAATATCAATTGAGAGGTTGACGTATTGCATAAAAAATAATCTTTGAACTTAAAAAAAGGTTGAGTAAAATGAATGAATATTAAATAAACTAAATTTGGTTCCACAAACAGTAAGTAATTATATGATTCAAGATGTTATCAATCAACTAAAAGGTTTATTCAATGCAAAAGCTAAGGCTTGTCGCCCTTTAAAACAGATTACTGCTGTTTTGACTAAAATGAACCATTTCTATTAGAAACAACCCTGCCACTAACATTCTGACCTCCATTGTTGGAGTCACTTCTCAAAGTCAAATTATTTTTATCACTTTTCACGACGGGAGGTACGCTATAGCCCTGCGGGCCAGCAAAATGATAAGGAATGTAATCATACCCGTACGGAGGGTAAGGCATCGGTGGATACAAAGCATTATAATTAGGAGGATACCCCTGATTTGGGGGATATTGCAAGTTAGCATACATAGGGGCTCCTTGAAAGCCTTGATAATTGGGATTTCCTCCCTTACCTTCTCCCGAAGCAATAACATTATTATCAAATTTAAGAGTTTATTTATGTTCAAAATTAGAAGCAGCTGGCTTATGCTCAAAATTAGCATGGTTTTGACTAGCCAAATTATTTTCAATTTGAGAATTAATCGGATAATGTTCAAATGATTGGGGAGGTTGAATAGATTAGTAAACAGCAGGATAACCCTGATAATATTGAATACCTCCATAGATTGGAGGAGGATTTTGATTCACTTCATAGGCTTGATTATTTGAAGCACCATTTGGCAAATACTTTATCTCTCTTCCATAAGATAAAGGATTCAAATTAGTCGGGTAATATGCAGGTCTCTGCCTAATTGGTTAATCAAAACGGCCTTTACCATTGGCCCAATTATCATGTATATTGTTTATTTATTAACGTTTTTCAACTGCATGAGGTAAAGGCTGATATTGAGGTTTCACAGTGGAAGGAATTGCAGAAAACTGATAGGCTCTATTGTAATCATGATTACTATGTAAATTTTATTATTTTCTGGGCTATCGACTGTCCTTTCTTGGATTTGATCGACTATGACTATGGCCACGATTTTAATTATCATTATGATAATTTTTTTCATTATTTCTTCCAGAATCATTGGATCTAAGATCAGATGGTCCATGAGCATATTTGCATTACTCTCTTAATTTTTAGCACCCTCCCCGAGCAAATCGATGGCAGAGTTGTGTCTTAAATGAAGCATTACATTAGCGAAGCTCATTCTCGCCATGTGCATATGTACATTTCATGCCTCTTTCACATTTTCCATCTATAAATTGAGGGCACAGCCGAGTTTTATAATATTTTTCAGCTCCACCGTTGCCTCCTTTTCTTTCACCGTCATATGAACTTTTATTGATAGTTGGTCTATCGCTGCCAGATGAGTTGCGATCTTTTTATGACTATTTGGTAGCTTTATTCTGCTTCGATATATAATTTGGTTCATATTTTTAATAGTTTTTGTATTTGGAGGATCGTTTATAATTTTTTTAACGACTCCTGCTGCGTTCTTATTGATCACGTTAGATTGGTTAATTCTAATGGTGATCTTTTGGATTGGGATTTGAAGCAATGCTAGACATATATCTCTTCATTTCTTATTTGAGTTTGCTAGCTGGGGTGTCCTTGGTGACTGTGGACTCGAGTTGATGTTAAACTGCAGCCGTTTTCGAATTTTACATAATTGAATTATATCACTAATAATTGCAAAATGTATAAATATAAGCACATCTCATAAAAATGAGAATTCTTTTTAAGAATTACTCAACTATCTTTTATTAACAATATAGGCGCCTAAAATATTATATTTGCTTAATAATAACATATTTGCATCGTTTTTAATAGCAGTTAGTTTTGGTTCAATATAATTAATGAAACTATCAATCAAGAATTTGAAGGGAGAGGTATTCCAAGTTTAACTTCACTGCACTGATACCGTATTTCTTCAAGTATACAGGTGACTCACCTCAAAGCTAAGATACAACAGGCGAAAAATATCCCAGCTGATTCACTTAAAATTGTCTACAAAGGCAAAACTATCAACAATGAGGATACCATTGAAAAAATAGGAATCAAAGAAACAGACTTCTTAGTTGTGATGTCTCAGATTCAAGTAGATATCGTCTTAAACAGAAGCCGCAGCCAAAACCTAAGGAAGATGTTAAAGTATAAGCTCCCATAAGTGACCAACTCGAAAAGGAAGAAAAAAAAGAAATCTCAGCTCAGATAATTTAGGAAAAGAAAGAGGTTCTTAAACCATCTATACCTCAAGTCAATTAAGCAGATATCACTGACTTAATGTCAATGGGGTTTCCAAGAGTAAAATGTATTGAAGCATTGAGAGCAGCATCCAATAATATTGAAAGAGCTGTATAATACCTACTCAACGGAATCCCGGCGAATCTCAAATAAAAATCTTTAGAGAAGGAACCACAGCAAGTGGCTGAGCCAGTCCGTGGAGACAGACACCAACTCGGGATAGCCCAGTTGGAGACCCTTTTCAATAATCCTCAGTTTGCTCATATTCGAGATGTTATTAGATAGAATCCGCTGGCTTTGTAACCTATTTTGGTCCAGATTTCTCAAACATCTCCATAACTCTTTAACGTAAAATATATTTAATACAGTTGATCTCACAATTTCCAAATGAATTTCAAAGGATTATTTCCGGAGGAGGTCATGAAGGAGAAGCATAAGAGGACTAATAAGATCAACCTGAATAACATCCTGAAACAATTAAGATTTCATAAGCTGACGTACAATCTATAAATAGAGTAAAATCAATATAATATAGCTTCGACAACTAGGATTTAGCAAAATTGAGTCTGCTCAAGCATTCTTTGCTTGTGAGAAAAACGATGATATGGCAGCTAACTTACTATTTGATCGTTTTGCGAATGGAGACATTGAAATGGAGCCTCAGATTCCACCTTTGACGACTGGAAATCAAGGAGAAAATTCAGCGAAAAAAAGCGGCCAGAAAAACGAAGATGATGAGGACAATCTCTTTAACTGACAATTGCATGATTGAAAAAACATCTATAAGTAAAATTAATGCCTACTTGATCATGTAATTAAGTTTGGACAGATATGAGGCTTATAAATTATCAGTCTCTCCATGCCTTCCCACATTAGTTGCAACGCATGAACCTAGTCATGGGTTCATCTGATGCACGAATCTGTTTCTGGTCTTAGCAGAATGCTTTCTTCTTGCGACAATAGCGGCACTCCTCACAAGCATCTTTATTGATGTTCTTTTTCATTTCATCATAGAAACCAGTTTGACTCTCCTGCAGTTGAGCCTTCTGAATTTGTTTAATGTTTTCTCTTGCTTTTTCATCCATGTAGACCTCTTCATCATCTTTGGCAACATCATAACTCACAATTTATCCTTTCATCATGCGGCCTTTAGACTATCGAGAGCTTTATCGACCCAATCTTAAGCAAATTGAGTTTATGCGCTTATTCATTAGTTCCTCAGTTTTATCTTAAAATAACTCTTTCAACTGTTTCAACAAGTTTTGTAGAAAAGTAATAGTCTATGGAGCATTAGCTCCCTATTCAAAATTGGTGATAAAGCTTCGATAGAGATACTTCAGTAGATGAGTTTCCTTTGGCCCACGGCCAGCAGTCAAATTGTCTGGATAGTCAACATTTTGACTGGGTCTTTTTTCGAGTTGAGGCCTATCTTTTTTTTCTTTTTCCTGAACATCTTGCCATTTTTTTAGCTTTTTCTTAAGATTGATACAGTGTTCATACCATTTTGGCTCCACCTCACCCTCCTTTGCTTTATTAATTTCTCTGTGAAACTCAGAGAGGGCATCGGCGATGTGATTCAGTTATTAACCCTTAAACATCTTGACAGCATTGATACGCTGAAGCACACAGATAACTGTATGGCTTTGTTGCTCTCGCCAGTTTTTTAGAACTCGAATAAACTCGTCTGTCTCGCACATTTTGTTGATATATACAAAAAATGAGATTATAAGAGGTTTTGACATATCGATCTCTTTATATACCATCAATTATTCAAGGGCTATATTGCAAACAGATTTTAAAAGACATGATCAGAATGACTACTAATGAAAAGTTAGGTTGGAATATAGAATTGATAATAAATAAACCTATCATCTGCTCATAAAGATTGATTAATTATGCTTTCCGATTGATTGGCTCCTTATTTTAAAAAGGAATGCAGTATATTTAAGTCTTCTGTTTAAAGTTCACAAACCCTTTTAAAAAGATCGATCACTAACTTCATCTTTTGATGGTTTTAAAAATGTAACTATAATGTAGCTGCTAAATTAATATTTTTGTCTTATTTTATTTACCCATTTTCTTCCATTATATTTTTTTAGACGTATTAGTAAATTTCATTTCTTTTGACCAATTAATTCTTTAGTTTGATTATAATGTGGCTATTAGTATTATTAGTTTTATGTTTGCGTTAAAACAATCTTGAAGGTGTTTCCTTCGTTCTCTATAAATGATTCAATGTTTTGATATGCTGCTTTTTATTTTTAAAGTTCAATAACTTTGATTCATAGAATTTATACTGCGACAATTCGTTTAATTTATCTTGTTCTTCCTACATAATGCCTTTTTCATTCTACTATTGACCGATCACATTATTTACAAGCAGTTAATTTTATAGTGATTGTCCATTATGTTTTCCTATTTTTCCTTGAAATAGACTTGCAGTTTTGACTATTTTTAATTCTTTCTTTGGAAGATCCAAGCAGTGATTTTTATTTAAAAGGAGATCTTTATGACCAATTTATTTCTAAAGAATAGCTACCTTGGTTGATGTATTTTGGCTTTAATATTTGTTTTTTGTTTTTTTGTTTAAAGAATTAATAGACTTGCGTTCATGTCCTTTTTTCAAAGAGTTTTATATTCGATGTAAATCTTAATAAAAATGACTTAAATTAAACCCTTCTTTTTATCGATAACTCTTTTCACCGACTTTATTATGCATATTATAATGAAATAAAATTTTAATTAAGTGAAACTCTATTTTTTTGCCTATTATTAAAAAAGAACACAAAGTCTGTTCTCTAAATAACAAATAAATGGTCATTAAGAATTTAATATTAATTAAACTTAATCTCTTGGCCATAATTATAATATTTCCATCTTTATTCCAGCTTTTAAGATAATAACAGTCCGATAAGTTGACCCATCAAATTAGTTTAATTGTATAAATCATTATACTTAATTGAAGTGGTGAAGACTATAATTAATACAGTTCATGGTCCTTAGGAGTTCAAAGAGTAGGTCTGGCTCTTCTCGATCGCGTAGTCGAAGAAAAGATGTAAAGAGATCACAATCCAAAGATGCTACTTAGAGTTAAAACAAAATTTTTGTGTCGGGACTGAGTGGAGAGGAACACATAGATTCATTGTAAAGGAAACTTCGAGAGTTATTTTCGGCAAAGTGTACGATAGAATCAATCGATATCAAACGAAGTTTCAATCAACAATACTCTTTTGCTTTCCTTGAGATTAAAGAGACATAAAGGCTGAATGAAGTTATCAGGGAGCTGAATGGTAAGATGATGGATGGCAAAAAAATTCGAGTTTAAAAGCAAAAAAGAGGAGGCTAGTGCAGGAGGGATGAATCTGTCTCTCGCAATAGGAATTGCTACGATTGTGGTAGGCCAGGGCACATAGCAAGAAATTGCCCAAATCGGCAGAGAACCAACGGAAATGCATAAAACGTCAAATAATAAAAAAGAGAGGCTCCTAAAGAAAAAAGAAGATCACGGAGAAAGTCAGTATCTCGCAGTAGGGATCGCAAAACGAAGAAAAGAGTCAGAAGTTCTTCCTCTTCGTCCTAATCTTCATCCTCTTCCAGTGAGTCAAGCCGAAGTAATTCTTCCGATTATGAGCGATAAGCTCGTCACCGGAAGAACAAAAAAAGACACCATTCTAAAAAAAGTCGGCACTTCCAAAAGAAATAAGGGAAAAAGAGTAGAATTCGAACAAATAGAACCAGTTCTGAAAGTTCAAGTCAATGATTCTATGCAATTGCTATTGATTAATCAATTTTCGGCTATTACATACCCGTAAATCAATCATATATTCAACCCCCTCTTCTGAACAGCCTAGGCTTTGGTTCCAAACTCCAATGCTATTTACATATTTCACATAGAATGCAACTATGCATGTAAACATAAAGCCTAATTATTGATTACTTTTTTCCACACATAACACAGCAAGAATTAATTTTCTTTTAATATAATTAAGTAGTTTGAACACTAGCATCACATTTTGGGATGGCCAAATCGTTATTCTGCTTCAACTAGTTATAGCGAGTGTATTCTTCTTCAGTTTTAGATGAATTTACAGGATTATCATTGAAGAAACCTAATTGGTCTATGATATTAAATTTAGGAGTTGGCTAAACTGGGATGCTTTTAATATTGTCATTTTGGTTGACTAAAATTCTCTACAAAATATTCTCAGTTTGTTCAGTTTTAATTTCCTTTTTTTGAAATAATTTTTGAATTTAATCATTATCTTAAGGCAATTACAATGACAATCTATTGATTGTTTTATGTTAGTTATCAGTTTGCGATTAGAAATGTATTTACTACGATAATATTATCTATTCGCTGTCTATTTTTGTTAATTTGGTAGAATCAGCAGGTGATGGTTCTTCAATAAAGGCCAAAATATCTAAATCAAACTATTACCTATTATTAGTTGTTTTTTATTATGCTACATTATTGGCTTTTTATTTAGAAGATTTAATTTAGGAGATTGCGTTAGTTGGCAGTTATTTAGCATCAAACTTAATTCTTTATTAAATTACAGAAATGCTTTTATCCCCATGACTCTAACCTTCGTTTTATGTTTTTGCCTTAAAATCTTTAAAATTAAGAATCTATTTTGCTTATCGATGTTATGTAATCTATCCAAATTAAACAAATAGCGAGATTCGTTAATCTGAAATTCTATCCAAAATATTTTAAAAATCATTTTATCCTTCTATATAAATGTTGTCTCCATCATCCTAGTAGTATATTTTCCACACCATCTCCTCCGCTATAGAAAAAGATGCCTTGATTTTTTGCTTTAATTGTTAGTAATTATTTACATATTTAATTTGGTGAGTTTATCCGTACGCTTCAACATCAACTGTTGTCATTTTGCTTTTTATTATATGTAAAATAAAATATTGTAATAATAAGTATGAATTAAGTGTATTTCTTTATAAAAAATATTAGGGGTTGGGGTTGGGGTTGGGGTTGGGGTTGGGGTTGGGGTTGGGGTTGGGGTTGGGG
>Ga0302280_1000947_pt1 | contig 25130 bp, 18 predicted proteins | sample III_Fen_E1_1_FD_198771 | JGI IMG/M metagenome (GOLD analysis project Ga0302280, IMG submission 198771) | Peat permafrost microbial communities from Stordalen Mire near Abisko, Sweden - III_Fen_E1_1 | ecosystem: Environmental > Terrestrial > Soil > Wetlands > Permafrost | place: Sweden: Abisko... | reverse complement strand
TGAGTAATTATGAAAAACGAATTGAACAGCGTACGGTAAGGAAGAAGGAGTGAGTTTCTTCTGCCTCTTCAAAAGGGAGAGGAGCATTTATAAAGAACTTTAAAATTCTCAATTCTAAAATCATGTTAGACAAAATCGGAATCGCTAAACGCATCGCGCAGGAAATAAAAAATGGTTATTATGTGAATTTAGGAATAGGTATTCCTACTTTGGTAGCCAATTACATCCCTAAAAAACTAAAGGTTGTTTTACAATCTGAAAACGGGCTTTTAGGTATGGGTCCTTTTCCTTTTGAAGGAGAGGAAAACCCTGATTTAATTAATGCAGGTAAACAAACGATAACAACTATTCCCGGTTCTTCATTTTTTGATTCGACGACTAGTTTTGGAATGATACGCGCCCGAAAAGTTGATTTGACGATACTTGGAGCGATGGAAGTAGCTGAAAACGGCGATATTGCCAATTGGAAAATTCCGGGAAAAATGGTAAAAGGAATGGGGGGAGCTATGGATTTAGTAGCTTCTGCAAAACATATTATTGTTGCTATGCAGCATGTTAACAAGGCAGGCGAGTCAAAACTTCTGAAGAAATGTGATTTGCCTCTTACTGGGGTTCGTTGTGTAAAAAGAATTGTAACAGAACTTGCAGTTATAGATATTACTCCCCAAGGCTTTAAACTTATTGAATGTGCTCCTGGTGTTAGCATAGAACAAATAAAAAACGCAACACATGGTACATTGTTAATTGAAGGAGATATTCCTGAAATGAAGATCGAATAATACTTTACAACTCACTTCATTTACCCATGGATGTAAGCCGTTCTCGGGCAATCATGAACGCTTTATATTCGGATATTCTAGAATTAGAAAAGGCGGACTCTGTTATTTTTTTAAATAGAACCAGAACAATTAGCGATACTGATTGTTATTTGGAAGAGAAATTTTTTTAAGGAAACTTTGGAAATGTAAAATGTTTCCGTAGTTTTGTGCCGTAATTTTTGAAAGAAAGAAGTTGGAACCCAAAGAAAGAATATTAGAAGGAGCGCGGGAATTGTTTTTCAAACATGGGACTAAAACAATTACTATGGATGACATTACTAAACATATAGGAATGTCAAAAAAAACGTTGTATCAATATTTTTCAAATAAAGATGAAATAGTAGAATCGATAATGTTGAAACAAATGCAGGAACATGAATGCGAATGTCAGCGAATGGCTGATGAAGCAGCAAATGTAATTGAAGAGGTTTTTTCTACAATGAAACACATGGGTGCTTTTTTTTCACAAGCTAATCCTAATTTGTTTTATGATTTACAGAAATATCATTCATCCTCCTGGAACATCTTTAAAAAATTTAAAGACGAGTACATGGTAAAGTTGGTGGAGGAATCCATAAATAAAGGCATTAAACAAGGAGTAGTGCGTTCGGATATCGATTCGAAAATATTTGCCCGCTTGCGTATAAAAGAAGTAGAAATGGGTTTTGATCCGACTACTTTTCCTCCTGAAAAATTTAAGATTGTGGATGTACAACTGGCATTGATGGATCACTTTTTACATGGCATTTGTACATTAAAGGGACATAAAATGATAAATAGATACAAAGCAATAATTGAAGAAGAATAAATAAACAAAAACACTTGAGTCACTCCTTCTCCTTTGGAGATAGGATAAGGAGTGAGGCTAATAAATTATCTAAACATGAAAAGACTATTTTTAATCATTGGGACGGGTGCCATTTGCAGCTCATTGTTTTCTCAAACAAAAGACAGTACCGCCTTTTCTTTTTCAGTACAACAGGCTATTGATTACGCTTTGAAAAATCAATACAATGTGCAGAATGCAATCATTGACCAAGATTTAGCAGCACAAAAAGTAAAAGAAGTTACAGGGTTGGTATTGCCTCAAATTAATTCAAGTGCCGATTTTAAAGATTGGTTTTATCTTCCTACTAATTTAGTTCCGGGATCGTTTTTTGGTGGACCTCCGGGTTCGTATGATGCGGCTAGATTTGGAACACAATATCAAACTATTCTGGGGTTTGACGGCAGCCTATTATTTAATGGGGACGTTCTTACAGCTATACAATCTTCTAAAGTGCTTGCTGAGTTATCTTTAAAAACATTGCAACGCACTAAAATAGAAACTGCAGTTGCTGTTAGTAAAGCATATTATACTGCGCTTATTAATGATGCAAGATTAAAAATAACAGATGCAAATATTGCACAGATAAAAACGGCGATGGATGGTGCTAATGGGATGTATCATTATGGTGTTGCAGAAAAATTAGACTACGATAGATTAAGCGTAACGCATAACAACTTGTTGATTGAAAAAGAAAAAATTCAGCGATTAGTTTCACTAAGCAGATACCTATTGAAATACCAAATGGGGATGGATGTGAATACCAATCTTGAATTGACAGATAATTTGGATAATGTGAAGTTTGATGTTGCAACCAATACAACCGCGGAAAAATTTGATTATACTAAACGAATAGAATATGTGATGTTTGAAACACAAAAAAAAATAAACCAAATAGACTTAAAAAAATCAAAATATGCATTTCTGCCGACAGCCACTCTTTACGGAAATGCTTCAGGATACGGATATAGTAAAGGTTTAGGAGCAATAAGTTATGGCTCTAATAACAATGGAGATTATTTTATTAATCACACCCTTTATCCAGCCGTATTTATAGGCGGTAAAGTTACAATGCCTATTTTTACCGGATTTCAGCGCAATGCACGAAATCAACAAGCAAAGCTATCATTGCAAAAAGCACAAAACAATATAGATAACATAAAAAAATCCATTGATTATGAAATAGCATCATCCATGACCATGCTGCAGAATGCGGCTGTTTCGCTGGATAATCAAAAGAAAAACATTGCTTTAGCAGAAGAAGTATATCGCATCACAAAATTCAAATACGATCAAGGTGTAGGAACAAACCTGGAAGTAGTTACCGCACAATCCGCTTTAACTCAAGCGCAGGTGAATTATTACAATGCGCTGTTTGATGCCATCGTAGCAAAAATAGATTATGATAAAGCAAATGGGAATTTAAAATATTAAGGATTAAAACATTAAAAATTGGAAGATTGTAAAATTTAAAACACACAAAACAATTTTCCAATCTTCTAAATTTTTCAATTAACAATTATATAAACTACATAACATGAAAAAAATAATCATCTCCGGAATAGCACTAACAATAATGGCTTGCGGTGCACCTGATAAAAAAGCAGAACTTGAAAAACTAAAAAAACAAAAAACGGAAATAGAAACTAAAATAGTTGCTATTGAAGAAGAACTTCATAAATCAGGAGCTGATAGCAGTCAACAAAAAGCAATGGAAATAGTTGCAACACCTTTAACATTGCAAATTTTTAAAAGTTATATTGAAATACAAGGTCGTATCGATGCAGATGAGAATGTGTCATTATCAACACAAATGCCTGGTACTATTACAAAAATAAATGTAAAAGTAGGGGATAAAGTGCGAAAAGGACAAATTCTTGCTGAAACCGACGTAAGCGCTGCACAGCAGCAATTAGCCGATTTACAGACTAATTTGGATTTGGCAAATTTGGTTTATGAAAAACAAAAAGGGCTGTGGGATCTTAAAATTGGTACAGAAATACAATACTTGCAAGCCAAAACAAATAAACAAAGCTTAGAAAATAAAATCAATGGACTTCAGCAACAAATTTCTATGAGTAAAATCATTTCACCTATTGAGGGTACTGTGGATATGGTAAATGTTAAAGTAGGACAAGCCGTTATGCCTGGGTTAGGTGCAATAAGCGTTATCAATCTTTCGCATCTTAAAGTAAAAGCTGATGTGTCGGAAAGTTATGCTGCACGTGTGAAAATAGGAAATGAAGTAAAAATCTTCTTTCCTGATGATAAGAATGATTCTATTGTGTCAAAAATATCTTATGCTTCACGTGCCATTAATTCGCTAAATAGAACATTTGGAGTAGAAGTGGCATTAAGTAATTCTAAAGAATATCATCCTAACATGGTGGCTAAAATGCTTATAAATGATTACAAATCCACTTCTCCGGAAATTGTTGTACCTGTTAAATATATTCAACGCGGTACAAATGAAACGTATGTTTTGCTTGCAAAAAATAACAAAGTTGTTAAAACGCCTATCAAAACAAATCGTGAATATAATGGATTGATTGAAGTTGCAAGCGGATTAAATGCGGGTGATTTGCTAATTACAGCAGGTTATGATATGCTTAATGATGGAGATGCCATCACAATTAAAAAATAATTAATCGTTAAAACAATTAGTGCGAAATGCTCATCTTTCTATTGGGTTATAATCCAAGAAAAAAGATAGTACATATTCCATGTGATAAATAAAAAACATCCATAACATGAATGAGAAATTTAAAGAGTTTAAACCCTCCAGTTGGGCTATAAACAATAAAATGACAGTTTACCTGATAACAATATTTATATGTATTGCAGGTATTATGGCCTATAACTCTTTGCCAAAAGAGAACTTTCCTGATATAACCGTCCCAACCATTTATATTAACACCGTAAATGGCGGTAACTCTCCTACAAATATCGAAAATACCATTACAAAGCCTATCGAAAAAAGGCTAAAAGCAGTTTCAGGGATTAAAAAATTTACGAGCACTTCCTTGCAGGATGTTTCGGTAATAGTGGTAGAGTTTCATACCAATGTAAAAGTGGATGTGGCTAAACAAAAGGTAAAAGATGCGGTAGATGAGGCGCGCACTGATTTACCGCAAACACTTACCCGAGAACCAATGATTAAAGAGATTGCTTTCTCCGAAATCCCCATTATGTATATAAATATCGCCGGTAATTATGACTTGAAAGAATTAAAAAAACATGCAGAAGATCTCCAAGACAGAATTGAAGGGTTGAAAGAAATTAACGAAGTAAAAATTGTTGGTGCACTTGACAGGGAGATACAGGTGAATTTGGATATGTACAAAATGCAAGCCGCACAACTTACTATATCTGACGTGCAACGTGCCATTGCCTCCGAAAATCTTTCACTTACTGGTGGAAACGTTCCGCTTAATGGAATGAAACCGACATTAAGTATTAAAAGTGAATTTAAAGATCCTAAAGAAATTGAAAATATTGTGGTGAGTTCGGCATCAGGAGCAAAGTTATTCATTAAAGATTTCGCTGAAGTAAAGGACGGTTTCTTGGAACAAGAAAGTTACTCGAGCAGTCGAGGTAAGAATGTCATTACACTTAATATAATTAAACGTTCCGGAGAAAACTTAATCGAAGCGTCTGATAAAATTTACAAAGTGATTGATGATATGAAACTGCATTCTTTTCCAAAAGGATTAGAAGTAACAGTTAGTGGTGACCAAAGCGAAAAAACAAAAGTTACGTTACATGATTTAATTAACACCATCATCATTGGATTTATTTTGGTAACTATTATTTTGATGTTTTTTATGGGAGTTACAAACGCCCTGTTTGTAGCTCTTTCGGTTCCATTATCAATGTTTATCGCATTTTTGGTAATGCCTAGTATTGGTTTTACGTTTAATATGATTGTGCTTTTTGCATTTCTACTTGCATTGGGCATTGTAGTAGATGATGCTATTGTGGTAATAGAAAACACACATCGCTTATTCGATAATGGTAAACGTGATATTAAAACAGCAGCTAAAATGGCAGCAGGTGAAGTATTTTTGCCTGTTTTATCCGGAACTGTAACTACGCTTGCGCCGTTTATTCCGCTTGCTTTTTGGCCAGGTATCATCGGTAAGTTTATGTATTATCTGCCTGTAACATTAATCATTGCTTTGCTTGCTTCTTTATTTGTGGCATATATAATTAATCCTGTTTTTGCGGTTGATTTTATGAAATCGCATGAAGAAGAAGAGAAAGAACATGGTCGCATTACTAAAAAGGCCCGTCTGCAACTTATTGTTTATGGCATTATTATTACATTTTGTTATGCAACAAATCATGTAATGGCTGCAAACATTGTGCTGTTCCTTGCTATGTTTTTAGTATTAAACCGTTTATGGTTATACAAAGCCATAAATTATTGGCAACTGAAAGCATGGCCGGCATTTCAAAATCAATATACAAAAGCGCTAAAATGGTGTTTAGTAAAGCCATGGAGACCTTTATTTTATGTGCTAATTTTATTTATTGTATCCGTATTTTTTTTCAAAGCACGCAGCCCTAAAGTAGTCTTCTTCCCACAAGGTGATCCGAATAGTATGTATGTTTATGTGAAACTTCCTGTAGGAACTGACCCTGCCATAACAAATGCATTGATGCGTAAGGTGGAAAAGAAAATGTATACTGTTATCGGAGACTCAAATAAAATAGTAGAGTCTGTAATTACCAATGTTACAATTGGAACTACAGATCCAAGAGATGGAGATCAGAATTCATATCCTAACCGTGGAAAGATTGCTATTAATTTTGTGGAATTTGAAAAACGTGATGGCATCTCTACCTCCGAATACTTAACAAAATTACAAGCTTTAAAATGGGATTTGCCGGGTGCTGAAATAACCGTAAATAAAGAACAAAGTGGTCCTCCAACTGCCAAACCGGTGAATATAGAGGTTTCAGGAGATGATTTTTATGACTTAGTGAATACCGCTGCGAGTTTGAAGAAGTATTTAGATTCATCTAAAGTGGAAGGTGTTGATAAGTTAAAATCAGATTTTGAAAGTAACAAACCCGAGATTATTTTTGATATAGACCGTGAACGTGCTAATCGTGAAGGAATTTCGACTTATGCACTAGCTATGGAAATACGAGGTGCGGTATATGGAATCGAGGCATCTAAATTTAGAGATGTGGATGATGAATATCCGATTCAACTTCGCTATAAATTAGATCAGCGAATGAATGTAGAAGAGTTGCGTAATTTAAAAATCACGTATCGTGATATGAATATGGGGGGACAAGTACGTTCTGTGCCACTTTCATCGGTATGTAATATTAGATACGATTATACTTATGCCGGTATTAAACGTAAAAATAATAAACGTGTGATTACCATTTCCTCAGATGTAAAGGAAGGATTTAACGCGAATGAAGTAGTGGCTAAATTGCAACGAGTAGCGACCGATTTTAAACCGTACGGGGATGTTACTGTGAAGTTTACCGGTCAGCAGGAAGATCAGGCGGAAACGGCTTCTTTCCTTGGTGGTGCAATGATGACTTCCATTGGATTAATTTTGTTGGTGCTAGTGTCTTTATTTAATTCATTAGGTAAACCTATTATTATTCTATCAGAAATTGCACTTAGCATTATTGGTGTTTTAATTGGTACGGCTATGTTTAAAATGGATATGAGTATTGTAATGACTGGTATTGGTGTTGTGGCACTCGCTGGTATCGTAGTGCGTAATGGAATTCTATTAGTAGAGTTTGCGGAGTTTGCTCGTGAAGGTGGTATGAATTTATATGAAGCCACTGTTGAGGCAGGTCGTACTCGTATGACACCGGTATTGCTTACCGCCACAGCTGCTATATTGGGTTTAATACCTTTAGCGGTTGGTTTAAATATTGATTTTGAAGGATTATTTACACATCTGAAACCAAATATATTTTTTGGGGGAGATAATGTTGTTTTCTGGGGTCCTTTATCTTGGACTATGATTTTTGGATTATCATTTGCAACTATATTAACTCTGTTACTTGTTCCCGCGATGTATTTAATTACTGAGAGATTAAAGCGTAAATCGGTAATTATAGTTAATCATTTTGATTTGCCTAGTGTGGTCATGTACATACCATTCCTAATCCTGATACTTCAACTAGTGCTTTACATAAAAGGTAAAAAACTCGATTATGGAGATTTAGATTACTGAGTTTACCATAAAAAAAACAGCCCTTTAATTTTTTATTAAAGGGCTGTTTTTTTAATATACATAAAAATAAAATGGGAGCTGTACTTTTTTTTAGTTTGGGAATACTAATGTTGTTAAGCATTCCTTTAATTACCTCCAAACTCGCCAAACGCATGGGGAGAAATAGTACTACATGGTTCTTTATAGGATTATTATTACCCTTAATTGCGACACTAATCTTGTTTTTTCTGCCTGATAAATCGGAAGAAAAATAACTATTTATTGAATTAGTTCTGCCAGAGCTTTCGATGCATTTTCGGTAAGTATATTGTGACTGGAATTAATCAAATATAATTTTTTATTTGTTTTTATTTTTTTAAGAAAATGTTCTCCGAGTTTAACCGGTATTATAAAATCATATTTCCCAAAAATCATAATTAGGTCAATACCTTTGTTATTGATATTGTTAGTTACTTTTCTTAAATTCGGATTTATATGTTTAAAACTTGAAAGTGCATTGCGCATCAGCACGCGCCTTTCATGAGTTTCAAAATGTATATTTATTACTTTTTTTATTTTGTTTGAAATTAATTTATACCGATGTAACGCATTAATTGTATCAAAAAAAGCTTCTGGGTATTTAACCATCCATTTCACGAAATTTTTCCCAATGGTTGTATTAGTTGTAATATCATTATAAAAACTCCTTTTTAATCCGTCTGGAGCTATTAAAATGACACGATCTATCCGATTATGCAAAAATTGTATTAGGCTTAAAACAAAACGACCGCCAAGACTGTAACCCATTAATGAAAATCTGTTAATAGCTTGTTCTGCTAATAGTTTTTCAATAAGTTCTACAAATTCCTTTTTCTTTATCTGATTGTCAAAAATCCGATTCACAGGATATTCACTATTTCCATGAAAAAATAAATTTATTGCAAAAATTGTATAACGTTTTCCCAGCGTACTTTCAAATATCTTAAAGTCATCAGCGGTTCTTCCCATTCCATGAAATGCAAGCATATACTCATTTCCGGAACCAAAAAGTTTATATTCCAAAGAAAAATTGTTAAATGAAAAAATGCGCGTATTCATGGTTTTTTCTTTATAAGTATATAGGAGCAATATTACTGATTATTTTGGATTAAGAATAAGCTAAATCCATTACGTATATTGATGTAAGAACAATTAAAGTATTGAAATTATTATCAATAAAGCTAACTAGGGTTAAGAGTCTTTACATTTTAAGTGAAAAAAAGAAACAAATTGCCCTGAATAATTTTTTTTTCATTAAGTTTGCCTTTCCGAAAAAGGAAGGCTCACAAAGGTAATAGAAGTATATCCATTGTAAATAAATTTCAAATTATGGAAATGAGGCATTTTGTTAAAGCAGATCGAATATTTGATGCCATTCCCGCACTATTAAAAAAGGAGAATGTAGAAGACGCTTTTGTGGCTAAAGAAAATGGTGTTTGGGTTAAATATTCAACTCAACAATTTTCTGATTATGTAACTAATTTGAGTTCTGGTTTGTTAAACTTGGGTATAGCTGCGCAAGATAAAATTGCAATTATTGCCAATAACCGTCCCGAGTGGAACTTTATTGATTTTGGCATTCAACAAACAGGCGCTGTCAGTGTGCCCATTTATCCAACAATTAGCGATACTGATTTAGAATTTATTTTAAATGATGCACAGGTAAAATTCATTTTTGTTTCAAGTGAAGAGCTTTACATAAAGGTAAAAGCAATTGCAGCTGAAGCGCAAAGTGTTAAAGAAATTTATGCGTTTGACAAAGTAGAAGGAGCTAAAAACTGGATGGAATTAGTTGAATCAGGAAAGAAAAATCCTAAGATTTCAGAAGTGGAAGCTATTAAAGCGACTATAAAACCAAATGATTTATTGACCATTCTATATACTTCAGGAACTACAGGAAATCCAAAAGGGGTGATGCTTTCTCATCATAATTTATTAAGCAATGCCTATTCTTGCGAAAAAGCACTTCCAGATAGAATTAAAATGAAACCAACTTGGAAAGTGTTAAGTTTTTTACCATTGAATCACGTATATGAGCGCATGCTTGTAACAACTTATATTTTGGGTGGTGCATCAGTTTATTACGCTGAAAGTATTGATACGATTGGTGAAAATTTAAAAGAAGTAAAACCTGACGGATTTGCATCAGTGCCTAGAATTTTTGAAAAAGTGTACGAAAAAATTATGGCAACAGGGCACTCATTAGAAGGAATTAAAAGAAAAATTTTTATGTGGGCAATTGATCTTGGTTTTGATTATGAATTAGAAGGAAAAGGATGGTGGTATAATATACAGCTTGATATTGCTCGTAAGCTGGTATTCTCTAAATGGAAAGAAGCTGTTGGAGGTAATCTCATCTCTTCAATGTCCGGTGGTGCGGCTTTACAGCCAAGATTGGCACGAATATTTGCTGCGGCAGGAATTCCTATTTGTGAAGGTTATGGATTAACTGAAACATCGCCTGTAATTGCAACTAATACATTAGAGCCTGGTGGAATGCGTTTTGGCACAGTTGGAAGAGTTATTGACGGTGTAACGGTTAAGATTGCAGAGGACGGAGAAATATTGGTAAAAGGTCCGAATGTGATGTTGGGTTATTATAATAATCCTGAAGCAACGGCAGAAGTAATTGATACTGATGGTTGGTTTCATACAGGGGATATCGGAGAAGTAAGTAAAGATGGTTTCTTAAGAATTACTGATCGTAAAAAACAAATTTTTAAAACTTCCGGAGGAAAATACATTGCACCTGCTCCAATTGAAAATAAATTGCAAGAATCACCCTATATTGAACAATCAATGGTTGTTGGGGAGTATCAAAAATTTGCTTCGGCTTTAATTGTCCCATCGTTTATAAAACTTAAAGAATGGTGTCGTGAAAATGGCATCACTTATACAACTGATGGAGAAATGATAAAAAACGAAAAAGTAAAACAACTGATTACTCAGGAAGTTGAAAAAGTAAATATTGAATTAGCTCAGTATGAAAAAATTAAACAGCCGGTATTATTGGCTCAGGAATGGACTGTTACGGGCGGTCAACTTACCCCTAAACTCAGTTACAGACGAAAAGTGATTACTTCCGAAAACAAAGAAGTAATTGAGAAAATTTATGATAGCGTCAAATAGAAATATAAGAAAACTGTTAATTTATAATTACACACATGTCACAAAGAGTTTATATTTTCGATACAACATTAAGAGATGGAGAACAAGTCCCTGGATGCCAGCTTAACACTGTTGAAAAGGTAGAGTTAGCTATTAAATTAGAAGAATTAGGAGTAGATATAATAGAAGCAGGATTTCCTGTTTCGAGCCCAGGTGATTTCACTTCCGTTGTAGAAATTTCTAAAGCTGTAAAAGAACCTATTATATGTGCTTTAACAAGGGCTAAAGAATTTGATATCGATACTGCAGTTGCAGCATTGCAATTTGCAAAACATAAACGTATCCATACCGGAATTGGAAGTTCGGATATGCACATTTTACATAAGCTAAGATCTACGAGAGAACAAGTACTAGAACAAGGTGTTTCCGCTGTAAAATACGCTAAAAAATACGTTGAAGACATTGAGTTTTATTGTGAAGATGCCGGACGTGCTGATATCAACTATTTGGCACAAATGGTAGAAGCAGTTATTGCCGCTGGTGCTACAGTTGTTAATATTCCTGATACAACTGGCTATACATTGCCTTGGCAGTTCGGAGAAAAAATAAAATACCTGATGGAGAACGTTAAAAACATTCACAAAGCAGTAATATCGGCTCATTGTCATAATGATTTAGGTTTGGCTACAGCCAATTCTATTTCCGCACTGGTAAATGGTGCGCGTCAGGTAGAATGTACTATCAATGGAATTGGTGAACGTGCAGGAAATACTTCGTTGGAAGAAGTGGTGATGATTTTAAAAAGTCACGATTTAGGGCTTCACACAAATATTAACCCTAAAAAAATTACTGAGCTTAGTCACATGGTTTCTGATATGATGCGTATGCCGGTGCAAGCTAATAAAGCTATTGTAGGTAAAAATGCATTTGCTCACTCTTCAGGAATTCACCAAGATGGATTCTTAAAGAACAGAGAAAATTATGAAATCATTGACCCTGCAACAGTTGGTGCAGATGCTTCGTCTATTATTCTCACAGCAAGAAGCGGAAGAGCAGCTTTATCACACAGAATTTCAAAATTGGGATATAATATTTCTAAAACACACCTTGACGAAGTTTATAAACATTTCCTTGAATTAGCCGATTCTAAAAAACAAATTGAAGATCATGATTTGCTTAATCTTTTAAAGCAAATTGATTTGATAAAAAGCTAATTCTTTTTTATTTAACGATTAAAAATGGCAAAAACATTATTTGAAAAAGTATGGGATGCGCATGTTGTGGCTACCATCCCAGAGGGTCCGGAAGTATTATATGTTGACAAACATTTAATTCACGAGGTAACTAGCCCACAAGCATTTGCAGGCATTGAAAAAAGGAGGATTCCTTTATTCAGAAAAAAGGGTATTGTTGCTACTGCCGATCATAACGTACCAACTAAAAATCAAAATCTACCTATCAAGGAAGCTCTTTCTCGTTTTCAAGTTGAAAAATTAACAGAGAATTGCGAAAGACATGGTGTACCGCTTTATGGCTTAGGACATCCGTTTCAAGGCATTGTGCATGTTATAGGACCTGAGTTGGGCATTACATTGCCTGGAATGACTATTGTTTGTGGCGACAGCCACACATCTACTCATGGCGCTTTTGGTTCTATAGCTTTTGGTATAGGTACAAGTGAAGTAGAACAAGTAATGGCTACTCAGTGTTTAATGCAAACAAAACCAAAAACCATGAAAATTGAAATTAACGGTACGTTGGGTAAAGGTGTATTATCAAAAGACATCATTCTTTACATCATTTCAAAAATTTCTGCAAGTGGCGGAACAGGCTATTTTGTCGAATATTGTGGTTCTGCAATCAGAAGCTTGTCGATGGATGCACGAATGACGATATGCAATATGAGTATTGAAATGGGTGCACGCGGAGGAATGATTGCTCCGGATGAAACAACTTTTGAATATGTTAAAGGACGACAATTTGCACCTAAAGGAGAAAAATGGGAACAAGCAATAGCCTATTGGAAAACACTCGCAACCGATGTTGATGCTACATTTGACAAGGTTTATACTTATGATGCAGCAGACATTACTCCGATGATTACATACGGAACAAATCCGGGAATGGGAATTAAAATCAACGAGAATGTCCCTGCTGTAAATGATATGAAAGACGAAAGCAGCAAAGCTGGACTTTCTAAAGCATTGGAATACATGAGCGTTGAAGGTGGAAAAAAATTAATTGGCAAAAGAGTAAATTATGTTTTTATCGGAAGTTGTACCAATTCACGTATTGAAGATTTAAGACTGGTTGCCGATTTTGTAAAAGGTAAAAAGAAAGCGGGTAACATTACAGCTTGGATTGTTCCAGGTTCTAAACAAGTAGAGCAACAAGCAATAAAAGAAGGTTTAGATAAAATATTATTGGGAGCAGGTTTTGAATTAAGAGAACCGGGATGTTCAGCATGTTTAGGTATGAACGAAGATAAAATTCCGAAAGGAGAATATTGTGTTTCTACATCTAACAGGAATTTTGAAGGTCGTCAAGGGCCTGGTGCACGTACATTTTTGGCGAGTCCATTGACTGCAGCAGCGGCAGCAATTAACGGTTTTGTAACCGACGTAAGAGAACTTTTATAAAAAATTGCAAGTTAAGTGTGTAAACACACCTTATAACTGGTGACTAATCACTAATTACTAACAATAAAATGGATAAATTCATAACAGTAAAATCAACCATTGTTCCCATTCAAATTGAAGATATTGATACCGATCAAATAATACCTGCACGCTTTTTGAAAGCTACAACCCGTGAAGGCTTTGGAGAAAATCTATTCAGAGATTGGCGATATGATGAAAACAACAATCCCAAAAAGGATTTTATTTTAAACAATCCTGAATATAAAGGACAAATTATAGTTGCCGGAAGAAATTTTGGTTGTGGGTCGAGCCGTGAGCATGCAGCATGGGCAATTCACGATGCAGGATTTAAAGTTGTTATCTCCAGTTTTTTCGCAGATATTTTTAAAGGCAATGCTTTGAATAATGGATTGCTTCCGGCGCAAGTTTCTGATAAATTTTTAAAAACAATTTTTGATAAAGTTGCTGCTGATAAAAGTACTGAAGTGACCGTTGACTTAGAAAGTCAAACTGTAAATATTGACGGAGAATCTGAAAAGTTTGCAATCAATCATTACAAAAAAACCTGCATGATTAATGGTTACGATGATATTGATTATTTGTTAAGCATTAAAGGCAAAATCGAAGAATATGAGAAGGGAAGTAAGTATTTGAAGTTAGTATAAATAATAAATTGCAGATTACAAATTGAACGAGGAAAAAATGGAAAAAAAAATAGCAATTTTAAAGGGAGACGGAATAGGTCCGGAAGTTACCAATCAGGCAATAAAAGCACTTAACGCAATAGCAGAGGTGTATGGGCATAAATTTAATTATACCGAAGGATTAATTGGTGCTGTGGCAATTGATGCAACAGGCAATCCTTTTCCGGATGACACATTCAACGTTTGTCAAAATGCAGATGCAATTTTATTTGGAGCAATAGGAGATCCTAAATATGATAATGATCCTAAAGCGAAGGTTCGTCCGGAACAAGGGCTTTTGAAGATGCGTAAAGATCTTGGTTTGTTTTGCAATATTCGTCCAATCAATACCTATAAGGTACTTGCAAATTCTTCTCCATTGAGAGCTGATCTTGTTGAAGGGGTAGATTTTACGGTATTCAGAGAACTTACCGGTGGAATTTATTTTGGAGAAAAAGGCAGAAAAGATAATGGTAATACAGCTTTTGATAATTGTCAGTATTCAAGAGAAGAAATTTCAAGAGTTGCAATACTTGCTTTTGAATCAGCTAGAATAAGAAGAAAAAAATTAACCTTAGTTGACAAAGCAAACGTATTGGAAACATCACGTTTATGGAGAGAAGTAGTAAAAGAATTAGCTGTAAAATATAGTGATATAGCAGTTGATTGCATGTTTGTAGATAATGCAGCAATGAAAATTATTCAAAATCCAAAATACTTTGATGTAATTGTTACTGAAAATATGTTTGGCGATATCATTACCGATGAGGCATCTGTAATTACAGGATCTTTGGGGATGTTACCTTCAGCATCCATTGGAAGCAAAATAGGATTGTACGAACCAATTCACGGTTCTTACCCGGAAGCTGCAGGAAAAAACATTGCTAATCCAAATGGCTCGATACTTTCTGCTGCAATGTTGTTAGAGATGTCGTTCGGATTGCTTGAAGAAGCTGCATTAATAAGAAAAACTGTTGAAGAATGCTTAAATACAGGTATTGCAACTTCAGACATCATAAAAGATTCAAAATATACCACCACTCAAATTGGTGATAAAGTCGCTGAATTAATCAAAGCGAAAAAAGGTTCGTTGCAAGTGTAATTAAAGAAAATTATTCTCCAATTATTTTAACGATCTGTTAAATCTGTGGTTAAAATCACTTCAGATTTAACAGATTTTTTTGCTTAGAAACAAGATTAATATACAAATAATAAGCCCCAATTAAAAATCATATTTGGAAATATGGAATATGTTTGCTTTTCTTTGCACCGATTTTTAACATTTTCCCTTTGTAACACCTTGAATAATTTATGAGTAAAAATTTAGTGATTGTTGAGTCCCCCGCAAAAGCAAAAACCATTGAAGGCTTTTTGGGCGAAGGGTACGTTGTTAGATCAAGCTTTGGTCATGTGCGTGACCTTGCAAAAAAGGATTTGGGCGTTGACATTGAAAACAATTTTACTCCTAATTATGAAGTATCTGCTGACAAACAAAAGGTAATTGCCGAACTTAAAAAATTAACAAAAGACTCAAGCATCGTTTGGTTAGCGACTGATGAGGATCGTGAAGGTGAAGCTATTTCATGGCATTTGGCAGAGGCATTAAACCTCGATCCTAAAAAAACAAAGCGCATTGTATTTCATGAAATCACTAAAAGTGCAATAAAAAACGCAATTGCAAATCCTCGTAACATTGATAAAAATTTAGTGGACGCACAACAGGCGCGTAGAATATTAGATAGATTAGTTGGCTTTGAACTTTCACCTGTATTATGGAAAAAGGTTCGTCCGTCATTGTCAGCAGGACGTGTTCAATCGGTTGCCGTGCGCTTGATAGTAGAACGGGAGCGCGAAATAATGAACTTCAAGAGTACCTCTGCTTATAGAGTTACAGCAAATTTTATTTCTGGCAGTTCGCTTGTTAAGGCTGAACTTGGCACACGATTTAAAACATTGGAAGAAGCACGAAAATTTTTAAATGAATGTGTTAATGCTGATTTTGTTATAGAAAGTGTTGAAACAAAACCAACAAAAAAATCTCCGGCACCTCCGTTTACTACTTCCACACTGCAGCAGGAAGCAAGCAGAAAGCTTGGTTTTTCCGTTGCTCAAACAATGGTAATAGCGCAACGTTTGTATGAAAGTGGAAAGATAACATACATGCGAACAGATTCTGTAAACCTTTCTGAAACAGCTATTAATCAGGCAAAGGAGGCAATTACAAATAACTACGGAGCAAAATATTTACACATTCGTCAATATAAAACCAAATCAAAAGGCGCACAAGAAGCGCATGAGGCGATTCGTCCATCATATATAGACCAATCAACTATTATCGGCGATTCAGCTGATAAGCGTTTGTATGAATTAATTTGGAAAAGAACTATTGCTTCACAAATGAGCGACGCGGAGTTAGAAAAAACAAACGTAGTAATACGCAGTTCACATTCTATAGAGAAATTTACAGCTCAAGGTGAAGTTTTAAAATTTGATGGTTTCTTGAAAATATATATGGAAGGAACGGATGATGAAGGAGAAGAAAATCAGGAAGGAATGTTACCCCCCATGAAAGTAGGAGAAAAATTAAAAACGGATGAAATAGTAGCGATGGAAAGATATACGCATCATCCCGCTCGTTACACCGAAGCTAGCTTAGTAAAAAAGCTTGAAGAATTGGGTATTGGTCGTCCTTCTACCTATGCGCCAACAATCTCTACAGTTCAGAAAAGAAATTATGTTATAAAAGAAGAAAGAGAGGGTACAGAACGTAAATACAATGTTGCATCTTTAAAAGCTGGAAAAATTACGGAGACTGTAAAAGCAGAAACGACGGGAGCAGAAAAAGGAAAATTATTTCCTACTGATATTGGAATGGTAGTTACCGACTTTTTGTTGGCACAGTTCCCTAAAATTATGGATTATCACTTTACTGCAAAGGTAGAGGAAGAGTTTGATGAAATTGCGGAAGGCAATATCAACTGGACAAAAATGCTGAAGGACTTTTACAAACCTTTTCATGAAAATGTGGTTAATACTTCTGAAAACTCGGAACGTGCCTCAGGAGAGCGTTTGTTGGGAATTGACCCCGCAAGTAAACAAAACGTATCGGTACGTATCGGTCGTTTTGGACCAATGGCGCAAATAGGTGAAAGCACTGACGAAAACGAAAAACCAAAATATGCCAGCTTAAGAAAAGAACAACGCATTGACACTATTACATTTGAAGAAGCTCTGGATTTATTTAAGCTGCCACGAGCAGTTGGAGAGTTTGAAGAAAAAGAAATGGTAGTCGCTATTGGTCGTTTTGGACCATACGTGCGTCATAATGGATTATTTGTTTCCTTGAAAAAGGAAGACGATCCGATGACCATTACAGCTGATAGAGCAATAGAATTGATACAAGCAAAACGCAAAACCGACTCAGAAAAGTTGATAAAATCATTCCCTGAAAATACTGAAGTGCAATTACTGAATGGTCGCTGGGGACCTTATTTAGCAATTGGTAAAGACAATTTTAAATTACCAAAAGGAACAGATGCTGCCGCACTAACATTAACTGATTGTTTGGCAATTGCTGCCAATCCTGATAATGCTAGTAAAGGGAACAGGTTTAAGAAAAAAGCAGCGCCTAGTGCTTTTGTAAAGGCTTCTCCCAAAAAGGCTTCACTGAAGAAAACAACAGTTAAAAAAATTGCCGCAAAAAAAGTTGCAGTAAAAAAAACGATATCAAAAAAATAATGTCCCGGTTTTTTAATTAATGCTCACTCATTGCTTTGCCCTATGCAAGAATATTTTACAGCTATAGATAGTTCGAAGTTCATCGGAGCAAAAAATTATACCGATACGTCTTATGGGAAATTAATAAAGGGGTATTTTGCAAATGAAAACTTTCCTAGTCTTGAAAATGTTCATCTTGCAATCATTGGCATTGAAGAAGACAGAAGAGCCATAAACAATGAAGGATGTGGACTTTCTGCTGATTATGTTCGTGAAAACCTTTACAAACTTTTTCAAGGTAATTATACAACTAAAATTATTGATTTAGGAAATATAAAAAAAGGTAATGCTGTTGAAGATAGTTATTTTGCACTCAATGATGTACTTTCAAAACTGATAAAAAAGAACATTCTTCCTATTATAATAGGAGGAGGGCAAGACTTAACATTCTTTAATTATACCGCTTATTTAAGCCTTGAACAAACAATAAACATTGTAACTGTTGACTCCAGTTTTGATTTTGGCGATGGAGAGAAGGAATTGAACTCTCAGAATTATTTAAGTAAAATAATATTACATAATCCTAATATTCTCTTCAACTATAGTAATGTGGGTTATCAAACGTATTTTGTTGAGCAAAATGCAATTAATCTGATGGATAAATTATTTTTTGATGCACATCGTTTGGGACATGTCAGAGCCAATATGGAGGATGTAGAGCCAATCGTTCGAAATGCAGATATCGTTAGCTTCGATATTTCATCTGTACGACAAAGTGATGCACCAGGCTGTGGAAATGCTTCTCCCAACGGATTTTACGGAGAAGAAGCATGTCAGATTGCTCGTTATGCAGGACTTAGCGATAAACTTACTTCCATTGGTTTTTATGAAGTCAACCCTGCATTTGATACTAATAAACAAACGGCACACCTTGTAGCGCAAATGATCTGGTATTTTATAGATGGTTATTATAATAGAAAGAAAGATGACCCGTCAACAAATAATAAATCTGATTATATAAAGTATAGAGTCTCTATAAAAAATCATGAACACGAAATTGTTTTTTATAAAAGCAATAAGAGTGATCGTTGGTGGATGGATGTCCCCTATCCTCCTAATCATAAAATAAAACATGAACGCCATCACATGGTTCCTTGTTCATATAAAGATTATGAAACTGCCTGTGGTGATGAAATGCCCGACAGATGGTGGCAAACCTACCAAAAGCTTGGTTGATATTTGAAACAATACATGTAGTGCTGAGTTTCAAATAAATTTCAAATAAATTTGTTTTTATAAACATTATATCTAATTTAGCCCTTCAAAATTTAAAGGAAGCCACTACATTTTAAGAAAACATGAAGAAAACACTTGCTACGCTTGCTTTTTGCTCTTTTTTGTTGCTTGCTTCTGCACAACAAGACGCGCAATTCAGTATGTATATGTTTAATCGTTTGGCGATAAACCCAGCCTACGCAGGAATGAATAAGATGTTATGTGTTACTTCACTTGGTCGCCAGCAATGGGTTGGGTTTCCGGGGGCGCCCAAGACAGGTTTGGTGAGTATTGATTATGGTCGTATTTGGGGTGGAGGTGCAGGGTTGGTAATAGATCAGGATGTTGCAGGATTTCAAAAAACATTAAATGTTAAATTAGCTTATTCATATCATATAAGGTTTAATACTGGAGTTTTAGGTATTGGTCTGAATGCCGGAATGTTCCAATCATCCTTAAACGGTAAATTTATTTCTCCTGATGGTCAAACAACAGATCCCAACATTCCTTGGAGCGGAACTACTGTAACGACCTATGATATTGGTGTAGGGTTGTATTATCAAACTAGGCGTCTATTTGCAGGTCTGTCTTCATCACATTTGCCCGAACAACAAATTTCTACTAATGGAACTACCACATATAATGCTAGCGTGACCAACTGGGATTATAAATATCAGACCGCTCGTCATTATTTTGTAATGGCAGGTTATACATTTATTCCAAACCGCGATTGGGAAATTACACCATCCATTCTTGCGAAATCAGTTATTGCTTCTACTCAAATTGAGGGAGACTTATTAGCGAAATGGAATAAAACATTATTTGTTGGAGCCGGTTACCGATTGAATGATGCCATAATTGCTATGGCTGGAGTGGAAAGAAGATTCAGTAGACAGCTTACTGCGAAATTAGGAATCTCCTACGATGTTCCTGCCTCAGGTTTGAAGACTTATAATGGTGGTTCATGGGAAGGGATGTTGGGTTTCTGCTACAAGATAATTCCTGAAGCAGGGTCAACGAGTCACATGAATGTTAGATTTTTATAAATACTTTTTGTAACCTTTGATAATAAGTGCCGTTAAAAGTACCCCGTTTTCATTATAAACTTATCTTAGATGAGACAAGTTTTAAAAATGAAAGTTCGGTTAAACATAAAAAAAATGAAGAAAGTTGTTTTGTTAGGTTCAATGATTGCTTTAATAGCGACAAGTTGCAACACTAGAACAGGAGAGTTGGTTGGTGCTCAACCAAGACCGACTTGGTATGACATCGATCCATTTGGAATGTTGTGGATTCCTTCAGGTTCCTACAATATGGGACCAAGTGATGAGGATGCTCCTTATTCACACACTACAAAATCTAAAACAGTTTCAGTTCAGTCTTTCTACATCGACCAAACGGAAATTTCAAACAATGAGTATCGTCAGTTTGTTTACCACGTTAGAGATTCCATTGCTCATCAGGCTTTGTTTGAAAGTGGTGTAGCCGAACATGCTATCGAAACGGATGCAAATGATCAACCAATTGAGCCTCCTTTTGTAAATTGGGATGAGGAGATTCTTTATGGTGAACAAGATGTTAAAGAAGTGTTGGAATTTATGTATTATCCTGCCGAAGAACGCTTTTACAGAAGAAGACAATTAGATACCCGTAAATTAAATTTCGAATATTATTGGTTAAACCAGCGCTTGGCTGCTGTTAAAGCTAATCGTTTTAAACCATCAAAAACAACGGATGAAAAAACAGGATTAGATTTTATTAATGGTGGTCAGTCAACGAGTGTAGGAGATGATAAAACATTAGGACATTATGATGTTACAGATGAAATATCTGATGGAAAAGGAAACTACTCATTTCGAGAAAGAAAAGATAAAGACAGAAGTGTTTTCATTGTTAAGGATGTTATAAACGTTTACCCTGATACCTTGGCTTGGATTCATGATTTTACATATTCATTTAATGAACCGATGACAAATATGTACTTTTGGCATCCTGCTTATGATGATTATCCGGTTGTTGGCGTAACTTGGAAGCAGGCTCGTGCATTTTGTATTTGGAGAACTCAGTTATTTAATAATTGGCTTACAGGAAATGGAGAGGCATTTGTTAATGATTTTAGATTACCTACCGAATCGGAGTGGGAATATGCTGCCCGTGGAGGTCTTAGTTTAAGTCCATATCCTTGGGGTGGACCTTACATCTTGAATTCTAACGGTTGTTACTTAGCTAATTTCAAACCTCGTAGAGGCAATTATTTGCCTGATGGTGGATTCCATACGGTACGAGTTGGTTCATATAATCCTAATGATTATGGATTGTATTGTATGGCTGGAAATGCTGCTGAATGGACAAGCAATGCGTTCGACGAATCTTCTTATGATTTTTCACACGATTTAAATCCTGATTATGTTTACGAAGCACAAGACAATGAAGCGAATGCATTAAAGCGTAAGGTTATCAGAGGTGGTTCATGGAAAGATGCTGGTTTCTATCTTCAAAATGGAACAAGAACTTATGAATACCAAGATACCGCTAAATGTTATATTGGCTTTCGTTGTGTGCAAACGTATTTAGGACGTGCTAAAGGAGATGCTTTTGATAGTGGAGGATTGTAAAAGTTGAGTAGATTGAAACAGGTAATAATAAAAGTAAACTAAAAAACAATTAATAATTAACCAAAAACAACAAAATTATGGCAGGAATTATCGGAAGCCCAGGGTGGAAAAAATTTATGGCAAAACTTTACGGTTTAGGTGCCGCTGTGGTAATTGTAGGGGCTATGTTTAAAATTATGCATTGGCCTGGTGCTGGTCCAATGCTTGTTATCGGGTTATCTACAGAAACTTTTATTTTCTTTTTTTCGGCTTTCGAACCTTTACATGAGGAAATAGATTGGTCATTGGTTTATCCCGAGCTTGCTGGAATACATGGTGAAGAGGGTGAACATGCTCATGAAGAAGAGCTTGAGCCTGAGCCAGTTGCTATTGGTAATGGTATTACTCAACAGTTGGATGCAATGCTAGAGGAAGCTAAGATAGGACCCGAACTTATTGCTAGCTTAGGCGATGGAATGCGTAGTTTGAGTGAGCAGGCAACTAAACTTAGCGTAATTGGTGATGCAAGCGTTGCCACAAATGAATATGCCTCTACTATGCAATCCGCTTCGAAAAATATTAATTCGATGTCAGATTCATTTACAAAAGTCGCAAATTCTTTAGATGGATTGAGTATTTCTGCTCAAGATAGTGCTTCTGTGGGCGACCAGCTAAATAAGGTTTCTAAAAATTTAGCCGCGTTAAATGCCTCCTATGAATTGCAATTGCAAAGTTCAAACGAGCATTTGAAGAGTGCTTCTAATTTTTATGGGGGTGTTGAGGACTTATTAAGAAATCTGAATGATTCGGTAAATGATACAAAGAAGTACAAAGAACAAATTGCTCAGTTGTCTACGAATTTGGAATCGTTGAATACGGTTTACGGAAACATGTTGAATGCGATGAAGAGATAATCGCATTTATTTAAACAAAATTATAGTTAAAGTAAAAGATTGCTAATGTGTTGCTTAAAGCAACTTAGGATAAAACAATACTAATCTAAAAATTCAGTAACTTATGAGTGGAGGTGGTAAAGAAACCCCAAGGCAGAAGATGATAGGTATGATGTACCTTGTGTTAACTGCCTTATTGGCAATGAATATTTCAAAAGATGTACTTTTGGCTTTTGTAACTATTGAAGAGAACTTAAATGAAACAAATCATATTTTTGATGAGAAGAATGAATTGTTATATAAGACCTTTGAAGCTGAAATGGCAAATGACGCTTTAAAAACTAAGCCATTAAAAGAAAAAGCGGATAAAATTAGAAAGGAAGCTGCCGCATTGTGTAAGTTTATTGATAAATGTGAAGCTGATATTTTTGTTGTAACCGAAGGAGGGGCTTTAACAGAACAACAGGCAGATACTTTCAAACTTCAAAATTGTTCGCAAAAAGATAATTATGATATCCCCACTCATTATTTAATTGGTGAAGTAGAAAGTCCTACAGGGAAGGGAGTTGAACTTAAAAAGAAAATCGAGGATTTTAGAAAATTGTGTTTGGCTTCTGTTCCTGATAAAGAAAAGAAGACTTTTAAATTAGGTTTAGTAACAGAGGATATTTATGATCATCATGCAGAGAAAAAAGTGCCTTGGGAAGTATTTAACTTTAATCATACTACAATAGCAGCTTCAATGGCGCTCTTAGCCAGTATTAAAAACGAGATAAAGGTTGCTGAGAGTGATGTTGTGAATGCATTGTTGAAACAAATTACAGCGGAAATATTAAGGTTTGATGCGGTTGAGGCTAAGGTTGTCGCTCCTACGAGTTACATAATGGCAGGTGAAAAATATGAAGCAGATATTTTTGTTTCTGCTCATAGTTCAACACAAAACCCTGTTATTACAGTTGGCGGGAGCAACGTTAATGTTGAGTCGGGTGTGGGTAAATATGTTGTTAGTACAAGTGCTGAGGGGTTGAAGGAATATAAGGGTGTTATTAAAGTGAAAGGACCGGATGGATCAATAAAGGACTATCCATTTGAGGGGGCATATATGGTAGCTAAACCTGCTATGGCTGTTTCCCCGACTAAGATGAATGTGTTTTATATTGGAGTTGATAATCCTGTTGATATAACTGTTGCAGGTGCAGCACCTACAGATGTTGTAGCCACATTAACAGGTGCTACAGGAAGTATAAATCCATTAGGACAAGGACATTATATAGTAAAGGTTTCTCCTGGAAGTCCAAAATGTATGATTAATGTTGCAATAAAGACAAAAGGCGGAAGCTCAAAATCTATGGGGGCTATGGAGTTTCGTGTTAAGAAGGTTCCTAGTCCATTGGCTTCTTTTGCAGGTATTACTGGTGATGGTTCAGCTTCCAAAGGTGAATTAGAAGCTGCCTTAGGTGTTGTTCCAAAACTAGATGATTTTGTCTTTGACTTGAAGTTTCCGGTTATTTCATGGGTAATGTCAATGAATATCAATGGAGTATTTGTTGATGAGAAAGCTACGGGTTATCAGGTAACAGGTAATATGAAAAGTATGTTGGCTCGGGCAAAGGTTAATAGTAAAATACTTATTGAGCAGGTACAAGTACAGGCTCCTGATGGTATAAGAAAAGTGCCGGGTTGCGTTATAAAGGTGAAATAGAAATTTAAAAAATAAATCATGAAAAAGATACATTTTTTTATAGCGGTTACTTTTGCTGCCATAACAACAGTTATAAATGCTCAGGAAAATAATGGAGTATTAAAGCCTCAGTCGCCAAAATTTCGTGATGGAGTTTATGATAAGGAACATGTTAAGGCGAGAAGGGCAATTCCATACACAAGTTTGCGTGAAGCTGATGTAATGTGGTCAAAACGGATATGGAGAGTGATTGATCTTCGTGAGAAAATAAATCACCCACTTTATTATCCCACCTCACCTATATTAGATAGAAAAAGTTTATTTGATGCAATTAAAGATGCTATTTTGGTTAATGGGACTATAATTGCATTTAATAATCCTGCTTTGGATGACGAGTTTAAATTGGAAATGACAAAAAGTGAAGTAGAAGCACTTCTAATTCAGTGGGATTCTACAAACGAGGTAGAAGACCCTAATAATCCTGGAGTAATGATTAAAGCTCCAATTAAAACTGAAACTACCACGGATAAAGTATGGAAGTATTGGATAAAAGAAGATTGGTTTTTTGACAGACAACGTTCGGTTTTGGATGTTAGAATTATTGGTTTATGTCCGTTAGTAGAGAAAAAGACAGAAACAGGAGAATCAACAGGAGCAGATAAA
>Ga0302280_1000946_pt1 | contig 25143 bp, 32 predicted proteins | sample III_Fen_E1_1_FD_198771 | JGI IMG/M metagenome (GOLD analysis project Ga0302280, IMG submission 198771) | Peat permafrost microbial communities from Stordalen Mire near Abisko, Sweden - III_Fen_E1_1 | ecosystem: Environmental > Terrestrial > Soil > Wetlands > Permafrost | place: Sweden: Abisko... | reverse complement strand
ACGAAAAACTCTTTCCAAATGTTTTCCGGCAATTTTCTCCGAATACATTCTTCCCTAGCTTTCTCAAATATTTCCGAATCACCTTTCATAATTGGTTGGAAATGCTTTACGTCATCCTTTTCTAAAATTATTTTCTCAGGAACATTTCGAGTATTTTTCGGAAAATTTGGAGAATATTCTTGGAAATAATTCTCTCGGCGGTAATCTTCAAAGAGCGTTGTCCCATATAGATAATCACATTTCTTGAATAAATTTACTACAGATATTCCCTTATCATTCGCCTCACAGTCTCCATTATGACAAATATAAACATAAGAATCTATTCGAGAATTTCCTTTAAGAATATACCCTCGCTTCTTAGTCTTGTTTGTTTTAGAATCTCCACATAAAGGACAACGACAAGTAATATAATTGTCCTTGTATATTGCCTTTGATGGATAATTGGACAACATCTTTTCAATATATTTTTCTAAAACAAAAGTGTTTTCCATTATGAGATTATAACAAATTTAATCTAGGTTGTCAAGAGGAAAGTTTGCTTATATGGTGGTAATATTTATCTAGATTATTCCAGTTCCAGTTATAATCTTCACAAATGGATTTGACAAATATATTTATATCACAAGAAATGATTACAAAGTTATTTCTTGGCAATGTTATGAGATGCTTAAAATTCATAACAGATGTATTTTCATTTTTTACATTATAATAATAAAAATTACCGTTTTTAATTTTACACATCCTTTGAAAAGTTCTGAGGAGTTTTTAAGATAACACTTCTTCAGAGCTTTGTCAAAGACTTTTTGAAGAATTTTTCTGGAAAGTTTTAGAAATGTTTTAGAAAATTTTCTTAAAGAATATTTTAATATTTTTTAAGACATCTTTTAATATTTTTAGAAAACTTTTCTTGAAACATTTTTTGAGAAACTTTTCGAGATTTTTCTGTAAATCTTTGTCTTCATTGTATAACAAACATAGTAATGGAATTTTATTTTTCTTGCACCAGTCCTTTTTGATTTTGTCTGTTATTTGTAGATCATTAAAACTTCTTTCTGCCGCTTCTTTTGTCATACCTTTTCCGAAATATATTGGCCGAAAATGTTGAACGCCTTGATATTCAATTAAACCAAGAACATTTCCATCATCATCTAAAATACCAAAATCAAACGGAAGCAACCATTTCTTTCCTCGACAAGTTTCATTTTTATATTGTGGTTTATTTTTTATAGATAATTTCTTAAGGATGCCTAATATTTTTATTTCTCCTCTAGAAGTAATACATTTAGGGCATCCATGACCAGCTAAATGACTACTAGGTGGCTGTTCAAATTCCCCATGTTTTGGACAACATATTTTAATAGGAACATGTCCACCTTTATATTCTGCGAGAGGATATGTATATTTTTTATCATGGACTAATTCGGCTTCTTCTATAAACTCTTCTAATGTTTTTAATTTCGTTCCACCACAAGTCCCACACCCATAACCAGTCAAATGACTATGCGGCGGTTGTTCAAATTCTCCATGTATTGGACAACATATTTTAATAGGAGTGAATGCGTTTTTATAATCAGCAAATGGATATGTATAAAAATAATCATGAACATCATTTGCTTCTTGTATAAATTTCGCAGTAGTTTTTAATTTACTTCCACCACAATCATCACAACCCTTTCCGGCCAAATGTGCGTTAGGTGTTTGTTCAAACTCTCCATGTATTGGGCACCATATTTTTATAGGAGTGTGGGCTGTTTTATATTCTACTAGATGATATTTATATTTTTCTCCATGAATTTCTTTAGCATCTTCCTCAAATTTGTCTTTGGTTTTTGTTTTTCTGTCAACTGAACATTTTTGACAACCGCTTCTGGACATATGATTTCCAGGCTCTTGGCTAAATTCTCCATGTTTAGGACATATTATTTTAATTGGTATCGACCAACCTTGATATTCTTCGGGATAAGTATAAAAATTATTATGTTTTCTATTAGCTTTTTCTAAAAATATTTCGTGTGTAAGTTTTCGCATTTTAATGATTTCCTTGAAAGGTTAAGTGATTCACCAGGATACTATTTCGTTCCTACTTAACCAATCAAGGTGAATCAATTGACTAAGCTTACAAGTATTTATGCAAAAAACGCCTGAGAAATTTCCCAAGCGTTGTATTTTAATAACTATTATATTTAACTATGAATTATCCTTCTCGAAGCTTTCTGAGAAATTCCTCTTCAGCGTCATCTTCTAAAGCCTCTTTAACAGGACTAGAAGAACCATTAGGACGTTCTTGTGCCTGACCAGAAGAACTTTGAGTAGTTACACCAAGAACCCTATCAAGATTTCCCTGCAATTTCTCATAGGTCTCGATGTCGTCTTCTATATAACTCCGCAACGAAATTAACTTTTTATCAATTTCATTTATAAATTTTTCATCTCCTAAAGGACTTGGAGATGAAAATTCTGAAAGGTCATAATCGCGGACCATCTGGGCGTATCCTGGAACTTTCTTAGAACGAATCTTAAGCTTAAAATTAGACCCCTTTATAAAATCTAGCACGGGGCTTGGTTCATCGCCATCCTCGTCACTAGGAGACATTTTATTCAAAATCTTCGCATAAATCTTTTTTGGTATACGCATGATTTTTATTGTCCCATTATTTTCAGGAGTATTTACATCCTTTATAATCAGAACGTTCAAATAATAAGAAGCTTTCTTAAATTGTTTTACTGTTTCCTTGTTCTGAAAACTTTCTGAAGTTCCTTCCGGCGCATTTCGGTTCCATTTTGAAGAGCTATATTCGCAAATCGGGCATTTATGGGTTCTTCCCAAACTCTGCGGACATTTTTTTATTAACCATTTTCCATTTATTTCAAAAGAATGAGAATATACTGTAGCAATTTGAACTGTCTCATTTTCTGGAGCAGGCAAAAAGCGAACAATTACGTCTGCACTTCCATCAACAAGTTTTGGTTCATATAAATTTAAATCAACAGTCCTTTCAAACTTCTTCTTTTCTGAACTCTGTTTCATCTCACTTGCAACCGCGTTCCAATCTATATTTCTAGCCATTTTTCATTTTCTCCATTGTTTGTTTTTAGTTATCTCATCGCAAAATTTCTCGAAAATCATTATTCAAAGTCTCCCCATCTTACCTCCCATATTGTATCATGTTTAATCTTAGCTGTCAAGAACCTTTTTAAGAATTTTCATCAAAGTCGCGAATCGTTTATGCTCATCTGACTCGTTATCGCCACCCTTAAAAAATCTTGAATATTTTGCCATAAAGAACATAGAAACCATTTTGTTATCATAAAAGTATTTAGCTAAACTCTCACCATTAGTATTTATATTAAAATAGGTCTCTAAAGATTTCTGGCAAGTTTTCTGAGAAATTTTTAGAATAGTTTCTTCATCTTGTTTAATCAAAGTATCTACGTCATAATTCTTAACTGTATCTGAAGACCATTTGAAAAAGTTTTCTAAAAATGTTTCAGAAATAATCAAATTCTCTATGAAAAATATTTGGAAATCTTTTTCGGAAAAGTGGTGCGAAAGATACTTAGTATAGAATGGTTGAAGAGCTTTTGTAATCCTAGGATCTAAACGCTTTCCTAAAAAACCTTTACAAAAATGCCAGTCTACTTTTTTACCAGCGATTCCTAACTTAAGTTTTTTAATGTATAAGTAGAAACAATCAAAATCACAGGTGTTCATTTTATAGAGGCTTTCCAGATACGCAAGATGCTAATTTTCTATAACATTCTAATTCTTCCGGTGTATAAACATTTTTTAATATTTGTTCTGTAATAGATTTATCTTTAGTATATTCTTTTTCTTCTACATTTTCGAAGACTTTTTTAATTGAATCTGCACTAGTTTCCGGTTCTTTTCCAAACTTATCTTTCCATTTATTTAACATTTCTTCGTTCATAATTTATTCCTTATAGTATAAAATAGTTATCTGTTAAATCATAATTTATTTTTAGAAAATATTTTGCAAGTTCGTATGTAAATATTTTGTCTTCAATTTTTTCGAAAACTCCTTGATTATTTTTTATAGAAAGTTTTTCAGAAAATTCATATGCAAGATTTTCTATAATCATACCAACCCCATACTCATATATATTTAAAATGTTATGAGAATATTCTCCAAGAAATATATCATTGTAATAAAAACTAAAATATGGAAGATTATCTCCGGACCCATCATCTTTATAATTAGTAATTGTTTTAGAGAATTTTCCGAAATCTTTTATTATAAACGAAACAATGCTTGGAAGAAAATTTTTGATATCACTTTCGGAATCTTTTAATTTTTTAATGCAATGATTTCTTTTTTTCAACATAGTTTCTAAAGTAGTTAACTGTGCGTCATTTATCATTTTTGAGAATCCTTTTCTTATCTTGGTTACTAGCTATTTGTTTTGTAAGATTTTCTAGAACATCTACAACATCATTCATTGTGTTTATTCCTCTATCAAAAAATTCAGATTAGATTTCTTCTTTTTGCTATACTTAATTGCTAATTCTTCTCTGAGCAAAAATAGATTTTCTTCATTAAAACAAGATAGAACAGTCTTAGTATCAAACATATCTTCTTCCATAAAGTAAAAGATATCTTGCATTAAAATTCTACTTTCATACATATCTTTTACGAACAAATTGAATCTATGGAACTGCTCATTTTTATTCCTTCTACCATTTATTACGACTTCCATATCGAGACCCATTTGAGAAAGACTTTCGAAAAACCTTTTCTTTAATACGGAGCGCACTATATCATCTTCAATATTTTTATAAATTTCTTTCTTCGGGGTTAGCGATTGGGGCATAAATTCTGCGAGCATTTTTGAGAATCCTTTTGTTTATTATTTCTATTCTATTCCAGTTAATTTAGAGCGAGCTTGTTTAACATTACTTCCAGTCTGTTTTAATACCTCAACTGAAGCAGCGTCTACAATATTTTTAGGAGTAATTACTTGACTTAAATCTTGAGCTTCATCAGAATCGTAAATTCTCATTCTGTCATAAGTAACACCTACAAAAAAATTCTGTTCATTTATTCCATAACGGCTTTTAAGTATAGACCATTTATATTTTCCTGCGGCTTTAAGGTCCGCGTTACTAGAAACACCTATAGTTAAATCAGACGCCTCCTGGACAGATATGCCTTGGGCAACATCATCGAGACCGAAATCCATACTTTTGAAAGCTTGCCTGCCCACCTGGACTGCTGATATTATAGGAAATCCATACTCTACGGCAACACTACGAAGTTCTTCTGAAATATTTTTTAAAACAGAATTTGTATTAGAATCATTAGTGCTCTTATTCGGTATCATAATTCCTAGATAATCTACAACAAGAATATCAGGCTTAAACTTTTTCTTTATTTCATATTCTTTCAAAATTGCCCTAATACGATTTGCAGAAACTGTTCTAGCTCCATATTGAACAACTTTGAAATCCGACTTCAACACATGTCTAACTTTCGAAAGTTTGTTTTTAAATTTTTCTTTAGACATATATTTTAGACCATTTATGTTTTCGTCTAAAATGTTTGCCAAAATTCTTTCCATAATCTTTTGCTCAGACATTTCCAAAGATATATATAAAACTTTTTTATTTTGTTTAAGAAAGTTTACAGAAAGACTTCCCATGATTAAAGTCTTACCAATATTTATAGGACTCATTATAAGATTCAAAGTTTTTTCTGCTAGACCACCGTTTAATAAGTGATCCAAAGTTTTTATTCCGGTAGGAAATATTTTATCATTATTGTTAAATGATTCAAACACTTTATCTTCATCATCCATTAAAGAAAGACCTAATTGAGAATTGAAAGTAAAAGATAATGCATCTCTCATTTTATCAGGAAATCCTTGAAGCTCTTCACTCGGCTTTCCAAAATTATCTTTAATATCCATTTGACAATTTAGAAGCAAACTCTTTCGGAAAAATTCTTCTAATTCTTTTAATATAAATTCTCTATCATATTCAGAAGAATCATAATTCATTATTTCTACAAGTCTATCATAATCTTCACTAGACTTAATAAAAAGTTTCAATTCATTCATTCTAGGAAAGTGGGTATGTTTTTCCATGAAGGATAGAATATGTCCGACTATATGACTATTGATCGTATTAGAAAAAACTAGAGGATTCAAATAAGGAACTAATCTATCTCTTACTTCTTCATCTTTGAATAAAAATTGAATCAACAAATTTTCATACAAAGTTTTAGTTAATGCTTCTTCCAAAGATATCTCCTAAACCCTATCTACCAAGGTCGTTTGAAACTCATAAGAATTATTATAAAATGCTTGCAGAAAGACCGAATTAAACTCCGGAAAACCTTGAGCAAATTTGTAACCATGTTTCTCTAAATTTTCTACAATAATCTTTCCTATATCATTCCTGTTCAAATTGTCTACATCAAAAGTATCCGAAAATTTTACCAAAGTATTTCCAATTTTTATTTCAAAGTTTACTCCACTTCTTAAAGATTTTTCAGAATAGATTTCCTTTACCTTAGAAGGCTTTTGGAAAACATTTGGAAACATCGGATTATTTTTCTCTACGGTAGGCCAGCTTCGGAAAACGTTTGGAGAATCTTTTCGGAAAAATCTCCACATAGCTATTTCAGAATCCTTTCTTAAAAGTTTCATTCAGTTTCCTCTAAGACTATTGTAGCATCTTTAATGTGGTCTGTCAAGTAAGATTTTACCAACCTTGACAGACAGTTTTCCGAAAGGGTTTTAGAAAACTTTCCGGATAATATTCTCTAACGTTTAAGTATGTTGGGTCATTTTTAAATTCAATGTTTAGAGTATTTTTTAAGAAATATATAAGCATACTTTCTGGAAACTTTTCAAAATATGGTATACAAAGAAGAGGAATGTCGTTCGTTTCACAATAGGTCTTTTTATTTGGTCTCTTGCTTGACGTTCTTTTAATTCTTCTTCCATTTCAAATAACGTTAATTTTTTTGTAAAATCGGTTGGAATATAATGCTGTTCTCCATGATATTCAACTAATCCTAATAATTTTTCGGAATTGTTTAGAATACCAAAATCAAACCTTAAAGGATATATATTTTTACAATCTTTAAATTTATATTGAGGATCATTGTTGATATTATGCTTTGTTAAAATTTTTAATATCTTTCTTTCTCCTTGAGACATATTACAAGTAGGACATCCACATCCGTCTAAATGGTCAGAGGGGACTTGCCAAAACGGACCATGTTTTTTTACAAATAATCATTAACGGAGTTTTAGAATTTATATAAGTAGCAGAAATATATGAAAAAACTCTCCATGTTCTGGAAAACTTGGGCGAGCAAGACTTACAACAAGGATGTGCTCGTCTCAGGAGGTTGTGCGCTAAAACTGTAGCCAAGAGTTTTAAGTTCTTGAAGGCGCAGTTGATAAATCGTGTTGCGCCTTTTGAAAATATCTAAGAATTCTTTTGGAAGATTTATAATCGGTATTCTCAGTGTCAGCAGGCTGTCTTTTTGAATGCGCTGGCGACTTGATGATGTGCCCTTTGCTAGCTTCATTGCTTCTTTTTGGAATTCATTCGTCAACAATGAGTTAAATATAACCATTGTGTCTTCACTTGATTTTGGAGTGATTACTGCGAATTCCCCACTACAACTCCAAGTGCCATCGATTTCAGGGATGATTGCAACCCGCCATATTTTTGGATTCAAGCAAGAAACAAGAATATCGCCTTGTTTACATCTGATCGGCTTGGTTGTTGGATCATTCCCAATTACAGTACGAAATTCGATATATCCAGTTTCGTCGACATCCAAAATTGATATATGAAAATTTGCTTTCTCACCATTATTTAGATAGTCTTTTCGCAATGCGCAGATTTCATTCAGCCGCTTGTGTCCAAGTAGCTTTCCATTCATATCGGCATTTGAGCTATTTTGCTTTTGGTTTTGGGCCAAAATTTTACCCGATACAACACCATCGACAAAAGTCTGAAATTCATTACCCTTAGTGTCTGCAACCCTTCTGTTTCGCTTTTTCAAAAAACCGATATGGTTTATCTCGGTTTTGTAAATCGAACGGATATTGGTTCCGCTATGGGTTTTCCGAAATACTACAAATGAAGTTTTTGCGACTGTTCCACCTAAGGAAAATGTTGCTACAGGAAGTGATATTTCTGCAATTTTTGAAATGCTGCAATTGTAGGATTTTTCATATTCTTCAATGCCGTATTGCAGCTTATTACCATAAGCAACGCCGTCAGGCAAGACGATTCCTAGCACTCCACCCATAGCAAGAAGATTGAAATTGCGATAAACAAATAATTCCGCTGGATCAATTTTTGAGCCGTTTACCGTAAACCCAATCGCATTTAATAAATTGCTTGAAAATTGTTTACCAATTTCGGGAGACCACTTGTATTTACTCGCTCCAAATGGCGGGTTTGTAACGACTAAGGCAAATTTGTTGTTCAAAGAATTTAGAATGGGATCAATTATTGAGTCGGAAACAAAATGAAACTCCGAATTTGATGCATTTTCGATATGGAAATTGATTCGAGCAAGCTCAATTGAAAATGCAGATTGGTCAGCCAAAACATATTTTTCAAATTGAAATTCACGACTTTTTTGATGCAGCGTGTGAATAAACCTTCCGGTTCCACCGCAAGGGTCACCCGCAAATCCGGTTACTTCAAATTGCTTTAGGAAGAAAAGACAAAGCTCTATTGCTGGAGATACAACCTCCTCCGGAGTTAAGTATGTTCCCAATCCCTCGCCGGATTCAAATTTTCCCCGAAGAAGTGTGTCGAAAACAATTCCAAGGCTATCTTTGCCTCGGGTGTATTTTTTAATTCGCTGAACGGATTTATATATTAATTCAAAGTGATCTTGTGCTGATTGTATGATTTTTTCGAATGAATAGTCGGCTCCATGCGATTCTAGATTGAGTTTTTCTGATACTTTTGAGTATTCTGCCGTAGCCGACTTGATGCTGTGTGAGTTAGATTCAAGTAGAAGTAATCTCGATAACAAATAGATTACTTTTGACATTGGTTTTATATTAGTTTGGGTATAAACATAATCGGCGAGATCAAGTATCTCGCGTTCTGCTAGTGAAACATCAGATTCAAACATATCAGACATTATTTGCGTCATAGGATGGCAATCTACATTCAGATTGATTGTTTTTCAAGCTGTTCATTTTTTGATTTCTCCCTAAACAATTCAATCCGATCATAGAAGAATTGTTCTACTTTTATTTAGTCTTCTTCTCCTTCATCGACAAATACAAGATTCTGAGCAACCACAGTATTATCCTCTTCAACATTTAGAGAATCTTTTGAATGTTTTCCTAATTGATACATACATTCGATTCTATAAATCAAATCGGTTTCCTTAAAAATAGTCTGCCAAAATTCTTCAGCATCATCAACATCCTTTTCTAACACTTTCAAAACATTTCCTGAAATAGTTTGATATTGATAAGCATTTCGTTTCCCTTCTTTAGCCTTATCTATGATGCCCAAATCAACTGCAATAACATCTAATCCGGAATACTTTGACATACTACCATCCCACTTAATCGAAAATGGTATTACGGTTCCTTCTTTAACGTCTCTAGATTTATTAACTTTAAGAAGAAATTTATATCCAACATGATTTTCTCCTTCCTTAAGCTTTTGTTTAGTCGTTACGAAAATACTATTACTAGCCAAAACCGAACCTTGACCCCCTCCAATAACGACGCTGGGATAAAAAGTTGAAATATCATTGTAAATATGGTTAATTACTATTGTCGGAATTTTCTTCAAACAAATTTTTGGAGTAATTATTCTAAATAACGACTTCAAACTTTTTGGCCTCGATAAATCGAGCGCAGACTTCATATTTTCTGCATCATTTAATTCTTTTAGAGAACTAGAAAGGCCCAAAGAATCAATACCAAAAATTACTTTATCGTCAATAGTTAACATATCTAATTGCTTTACCATTTCAAATTTTAATTCTTCTATTGATTGAAATGGAAGATGCACTACAGAATTTGGGTCTATATCAAATAATTCGAAGTAAGATTTTCTAGTTCCAAATTCATTATCAAAAAATAAAAATAACGATCCTGGATTTGCTTTCAAATATGCACTCGCCAAAAGTAACATAAACGAAGACTTAAACGTTTTAGATACTCCACAAAATTGAATAATTCCAGGAGTAATTCCACCATCTAATAATTTTCCTTTTAATGCAACATTCATCATAGGATAGTCTGTTGGAATTGGTTTATCTTCATCTAATATTTGAGACTCTGATAATTTACAAGCCAGAGGTATACTACTATTTTTCAAAATGCGGTCCATCAGACTGGCCGCTTTTCCCATTCCTTCTCCAACAATTTTTTCTTTCTTTTCTTTAGCCATTTCGAAAATTCTCCTTAAAAGTTTACGCAAAAGTTTTCACAAAGTTCTCTAAAAATCAAACAAAGTTCTCTAAAATTTATTCAACGGGCTACTCTATTTACTACAGTTATGATTTCTTTAACTCCAAATTCTTTCAAATATTTTCTAAACATATTCTCAGCATAGTTCAAATATTGTCTTTCTTTTTGTGGTGGTAAGTTTGGAAGAGGAATTTGAACAATAAGAACATCACCAACTTTTTCGAAAAACCATTTAGAATGATTTTCAGAAATCTTATTAGCAATCTTTTCGAAAAGTTTATCTAAAAGTTTTTCAAATATTTTCATTAGTCATCCTCAATCATTTTCAAAAGTTTACTGTCTCTCAATGTTACTAGACCGAACCCAAGAGTATCAAACATTCTCTGGGCAATTTGTAGATATTGTTTTTCGAATTGTGTATCAAAATCAACTTTAAAAAACTTATTAAAAGCTTCTGGCCAATTTCCTACATAGCCTACTACATTAGTTTTGTAAATGTTCTTAGGATTTACATAAACATATTTCATCTTGGTTCCGTTAGTAATTTCGACTAGTGGCAAATTATGTTCTTTGACTATGTAGTTGTATATCATTGATGCTCTGTTATGTATTGGTGTTGATGGTAAGAAATTCGTGATATCATTGGTAAGGTCTTTATTGTATTTATCATAATCTTGAACGCCTTTAGGGACGGAAATATCAGAAACGTTTTGATTTCGGAATTCCTTGTAAGCATTTCTGATAAAGATTTCCATGTTTCTTTTGTTTGGTTTATCGCCTTCGAAAATAAGATTCAATAGGCTATCAAGATTCTTTCTGGAGTATTTACAAAGGTCTGATTTCTTAGTTTCAATACCTGTTACTGAAAGTTTTGGTTTATCATAAATTTCTTCTTCGTTTGCTATAGAAAGGCAAGCGTATTTTTTCTTAGCCTGAACATATAGTTTTATTATTACTTTTTCTCGTTTGAAATGTAAAAGATTAGTTGTATTATATTTTGCAGCATATTCATCCATGATTTTTTTCAAGAAAGGTTCTACAACACGTTTTTCAAAATCTAATACGAAATCTAAAAAGGATAATTCAGGAGCCAAATATTTATAAAGATGGTTAATTGTTATATAAAAACTGTCAGTATCTATTAAGGATATAATAGTCTTTTTATCTTTTGTGTATGTGTCTTTATAATTTGGGTAATATTCTTTAGCAACTTTCCAAAAATCTGTTAAAAGATAATTATTAACTGCTTGGGAAGCGTATTGAATAGCATCTCTTCCTGCCGCAGTAATTTGAGAAGCATTGTCGAAATCATAGAAATGAAAATGCGGATTTGCACTGGCACCAAATTCCGCATTAATTTTTATCTTTTGAATCAACTGCTGAGAGTCATAATATTCTGCTAATTCGTTATTATGATTCTTTTTTTCTTTGAACATGGCCTTCTTATATTCTTTTCTTTTATTGAAAGCTTTTTTAGTAATTTTTGGTAAAAGCCCTTCTTCCTTTTTATAATACACTCCAGGTATATGCGATTTAATAAGATTTGGAATTTCATCTTCAGAAGGATTCAATACTTTTGTCTCTTTAGAAATATTAAACATCATAGTATTGTGAGGATACATGCTAGTAACATCAAAGTTAATTTCGTCTATATAGAATCCAGGAAACGACTCCACATGGCCACCAACAATACTTCTGGTTTTTTCGTAAGCAATGTTATGAGTTATATCTTCCATTACCATATCATTGCTATGCATCTCTCTCAATAAGTCCCCTTCAATAACTGCAATAGGAGAGGTAACATGACTGAAAGGAATTCTAGAATCAGTTCCCATGCCTATAGCCAGATTCAACAGCTTCTTTTTCTTATCAATTTTAGAAACTAACTTCAAATCCTGCCAGTTATAATCTACGAAACGATTCCAATCAGTTTTCCAAAAGTCCGTAATAGTTCCTTCATATTCTAACTTACCTTCCCCGACTTCTAAATTCCCTATATAATCCAAAGAAAAGGATGGTTGATTTTTGAAAGTAAACTTTTTATAAAGAACCATTAAATCTAATATATCAATACCTACAATTTGAATTTCTCCATTGTGTTTTTTAATAACTTTTCCGATAGGTGACATAGAACATTTAAGATTCAGTGCGTCAATTCTTTCTTGAATTTTCGGAAAATCGAATGCAAGTCCATTCCAATTTGTTACATATTCTACCTTCTTTAACTTCAAGAATTTACAAAATCTTTCTAAAAGAACTGATTCAGAATCGCAATGAATGTAAGTAGTTTCTTTATTTGTTCCTGTATATGGCTGTAATCCTAATTGCCAGACTTCTCCAGTATGATAGTTCTCTATTCCGATTAGATTAATAGTAGGAGAATCTGGAAACTCATTTTCAATATCTACATTGTAAATATTATAATTTTTAATATCAATTTTGTAATCAGTATTCCCATATCTTTTCTGAAGAAATTTGACTTCCTCCGACAAATCTGATTCAAAAAGTCTTTCTCCAGACTCTTTCAAATATTTTAGAGAATCTTTTTTATCTGTAACTTTTCTAATAACTGGTTCATTGAAGATACTTTTAATAGGACTCTTACCACTCTTGTCTAAAACGTAATATTCAATATCATGCTTAAAAACATTATATACAGTTTTTCCATCCTCTCCAATTTCCCAGAGGTGCATTTTATTATTCCAAGAGTCGTAGTAAATATTCTTAAACATTGTATCCTTTAAGTTGTTTATATAAAAAGTTTATGTAATTTGGCTTTTGAAGTATTATTTCCATCTTATCTATTTTAGAAAGTTTTAAGAAATTATTTTGAGAATCGCTTTCAAAAGATCTTATATAATTTCAAAATTTTTCATTTATAAATTCTTCTTAAAATAATATTAACTTTATAAACATCTCTAAATTTTAATATATAATTGTCTCCGCCTCTGTCCGTAAAAATATAAAGATTTTTCATATCATTAGGATTCGGAAAATAAGAATAACCATAATTCCAACTATTATAAAAATCCACATAAACAAATTTAGGAAGATAAATCATATATAATAAAAATCTTTCTTATATGTTAAATTCAAAATTTTCTCTATAGATTCTGTATAATACCTTTTCAAAAATATATGGTCATAAACATTCAAAATAAGAGTTCCATGATTCTTAATTTTTATATATTGATAAAAAGGATTAAAATCGGTGGTCATAGATAATCGTAAGTTCCAAACTTGTTCATAGCCTTGTGTATTTTGAATCCTTTATAAGACTTATCTAAAACTATTTCCAAAAAGATTACTATATTTTTCTTGCAAATATCATTGTCTTTTTCCGAATATAATTTCCATTGGCTATTTGATTTAAGTTTGCAAAGTTGATAATTTCTTTCATAACCAGTAGAAAACGAATTACCTTTTAAAAGAATTAAACGAGAATCCATCAACCTTTCATCTTCTTATTTCGGGAAAGTTTTTGAAAAGGTGTCGTTCAACTTTCTCTATACTTTCTTGAATGTCATCGTATTCTTTGAGATGAAAAGCTCCAGCGGCATGATGTCCACCTCCAGCAAATAACTCATGTAAAATATTTCCTATGTGTATATTTTCGTTTCTAGACCTAACGGAACAACTGTTGGTTTTAGGATTTATACAGAACACCATGTCTAAATTCTTATCTATCATTAGTCTGTGACAGATATCGTTTATAAAATTTCCTCCAATATAAAACCCAGACTTAATAGATTCTAATTCATAAAATGTAACACTCTTATAAGTTTTTTCTAAAAGTTTTCTTTGTTCTAATATATATTTTATTTCTATATCATTAAACTTTACATCACCATTTCCGAAACGTTTTCTAAAATCATTCGAAAAGTAATAGTAATACAAACAATTAAATGACCAAGATTTTTCGAAAAATTTTAATTCCCACATATCAAAATCATTTATATATTTGCAAAGTTCATCAAGATATGATAGGTCTAAATTAAAAAGGTTTTCGAAAAAGTTTTTGCAAAGTAAGCAAGCAGATTTTCCAGCAATTACGATTCTGTTCTTTTCAGGATTGTTGAAACGAACTGCCGTATCATGATGGTCAAGAAGAAATAGTTTATCCGAAAGATTGAAAACTTCTTCAGTCTCTGGAGAAATATCAGTCATAAGAACTACATCATATTCCGAAAAGTCTAAATTCTTTAAGAAAATATCTACTTGCCCATATTTCAAATCTATGAAGGAAACATTTTTGAAAACATTCTTTACAACTATGCTAGATCCTACACCGTCCAAATCGAAGTGACATATGTTAAGTATTTTCGCATCTCTTCTCAAAATTTGCTGATATTGTTTTGTTAAATTCATTTAGTTCTCTTTTCTTAGATCATTGTAGCATCTTTAATCTATGGAGTCAAGGAGAAATTTCAGGCCATTTTTTCCTAGGACATTCTACATTTTTCATGCCACATTTATTTCTTAATTCTGCATCTGGCCAAAATTTAGTTTCAGGACAAAAGCAAGCTCTACAATAGTTTCGAGTATCTTTCTGAATATTCCAAGAACAATATTTACAAACTATTAAACGATTTATAAAAATATCTAATGAAACTCTTGGTCCAAACTTTGCGGAAAGATATGACCAAACGTATTGAAAAGGTTTCTTAAAATTTATCTTACGCACTAAAAATTGTCCTTGCGAATATTTGAATGGCTGAATCTTCATCATCAATAGAAAGTATTCCAACTCCTTCGAAAATTTTTCTTACATCAATTTTCATACGTTTTTTCGAAAGATGTTCTGGAAGTTCTAATATATCTACTCCAATGAAATATCCTTTGTCAAAATCTTCATCAGGATAAAACACACAATTTTCTGTAGATAACATAATAACATTTTTCATATAAGGAACTTCTTTATAATCAAATGCTTGAAAAAGTGCTGACAAGAAATCCAAAAGATTCATCTTGTCGTCATGTTCTTCCATAGCGGCTTTCTTCATTTCCAAAAGCAGATCTTCCGGAAAATAAGTTCCACACATAACAACAGGATAATAAGTCTTTCTTTTAGCCATTTCGGAAAATCTCCTTAAAAATAATTATCTACTAGTTTTTGAACATATTGTGGAGATTCAAGATATCCACCCGTCCTATCTAAAAATTCATATTGCTTTCTTACAACGTCATTATATTTCTCAGGGTTTTCCGAAAGACTAAACACGATTTTCTCTATATCTTCTACAGAGCAAACGTCTTTAACAGTTAGTTCACAAGTATCATAAGGACTTGGCTTTCCATTTGTGAAAACGCTTCCTATAAAAGGAATTCCTTCACATGCAAGTTCCTGATACTTAATGTTTGATTTAGAGTAGTTGAAATTGTTTCTTACAAGTGGTCCAATTCCAAAATCAGCATTTACAGACTTTACTCCAAGATGGTATTGATAAGAATTTAACCAACCCAACACTTGAACCTTTGTCTTAATACCTTCGAAAAACCACGGCAAATCTCCCATACAAACGAAATCAATTTTATCGTTTAAGACATTTTGAATCACGAAATCTTTGAAAGAGTTTTCGAAATCTCCTAACATTCTTTCCTGATTAGAATAGTGCGTAGGGGAACCAGTATAGATTACTTTAGGTTTCTTGATAGGATTTTTCTTAGGAGCTTTGCGCTTATTTCCCCAAAAATACATAGGAATAGAATTAGGAAGAACTGAAATAGAACAAGTAATTCCCAATTCATTTATCATATAATCTTTTAGAAATTGACTTGTAACAGTAACATGGTCCATCATTTTAATAATTTCTACGGAGTATTTCTTAACTGGTTCTGTAATTCCATGCCAGCCGAAGTTATAACTAGGAACTCCATCTTCCTTATCACCACCTTGCTTTTCGTTATGTCCCCAAATAAAATCATCTATGTCATATACCATTTTATAACCATACTTAGCTTGATTTTGTTTATACCACTGGACATGTTGATGATGTTCTGGTGCCATGTTTCTCTGAAATAGGATTGCTTTTGTCTTGACTAAAATATCTTCTTGCTTAATAAAAATTGGAGAAATGATAGGAATACAAACTTGTTCTTTTCCGAAAAGTGCGTTCAAATAAGTCATCGGGAAGACGTTTCTAATATGACCACAACCAGTAGCATCAGAAACGAAACTCAATAATACATTCTTTTTAATTTGAACCACATTAGATAAACTTTCTGGTCTAATTACTTCTACATTTTTCGTAGAGAGTTCGTTAATAGATTCCTTAAACTTTTCAAAGTCCATTCATTTATTCCTCTTAAATTTTTTCAAAGTCTTTAGTTCAAATTTCCAGAAAGATTGTTCCTATCCTCTCTGTCAAGTATTCGTTCAATTTTCCGAAAATCTTTGTTCATATCTAGATTCTTTTCTTTAGCAACTTTATTAAATCTCTCTAACCAAGCGTTAGCCTTAGCTTCTGCAACATCTTTATTTACGAAATCTTCTTCAGTTTTTACTTTTGCGTGAATCATATCAAGGTTCCTTACATTGAGTTTTTGCATTCATTATAAAATTCAAAAACCATTTCTAAAATTTCTTCTTTATTTTCTATCGTTTGAGCATTTACATATTCATTTATCAGTTCTGGTATAGAGGCTCCCTGCATTTCATCTGGAGCGTTCAAGTCTATTTTATTAACTGTTTTCTTGTTTATAGGAAACGCTGGTTCAAATTTCTCAAGCCTTTCAAAGTATTTATCTACAAGTTTTTCGTCAGTTTTCTCATCAATGTTTATGAAAATGTCTACATGATTTCCCTTTATATGATGTTCTTCCAAAGGTTGAGGATAGTAATATTTCACAAACTTTATAGACTGTGTATTTTCTACAAACTCCAAACTAAGATCGTCAGTGTTAAGTATAGAATATCCTCTAGGGTCATCTATGTCATTCCTAGTCATATGGAACGGATTGCCTATGTAAACTATCCTAGAGCTTCCTAAAACCTTTTCGGAACGTGTATGAAAGTGCCCGGAGATCGTGAGCTTAAACTTTTCGAAAAATGGCGCAGAAGGGAGGCCATGTTCACATTCTTGTCCTTTATGCATTAAGAAAGAAGAGAAGTTGAAATGACCTACACAGATATCGTGCTTCTTAATTTTTGAAAGTTCTTCTAAAAACTTTTCGGAATTTGTAACCCAAGGAACAAAATAGAATGACTTGTTTGCCAATTTAATTGAAGTAGGAATTTCAAAAATAGTTACGTTAGGAAAGTGTTCTAAAACTTTCAAAGAATTTATATGAATAGAGCTTTCCAAATAAGAGTCATGGTTTCCTACTATAATATATATCTTAAAATCTTTAAAATCGTTTTCGAAAAGTTCTAACACACTGTCTAAAATTCTGGAATCTAATGCTAGGCGATTGTCGAAAAAATCTCCAGGAATTATTATGGTGTCTATTCCTCTAGCTCTCAAATCAGGGATAAACTGGTTTTTGAAAAACTTTAAGTGAGATTTTAGAAAAACTTCCGAACCTCTTTTCATACCTAGGTGGGGATCAGTAAAAAATGCTATTTTCATTTATACATTTCCTTTACTATAATCAAAATTTTCATAATCTTTTAGAAAATATTTTACGAAGGAATCTATAAAATGTCTATAAGCATCTAGATAGTTAATCGCCCCTGCTCCATTACATCCCTTTCTAATTAACTCGCCAGAAAATTCAACTAGAAGATAATAATTTACTTTATCAAAATGTTGCTGGTAATTTTCGGAAACTTTATTAAAATCATACAATAATTCCAAATCCGAATAAATTTTTATAACATTCCCTATAAAATTAAAAGAAATATAATTTTTATATTCATCAGAAATATATTCTACAAAACACTCATCGCTGTGTTTAAACGTATCTATAATTTTCATTCCCCTGCTCCATCATCTCCAGCTTCCATGTTCTCAATGTGTGACAAAGGAAGAATCAATCCAGAGCGTTTCTTCAAATTTTTAATATTCAAGATAAAAGCATTCCAAGAAATTTGCGTAAAGTATGCATGAGGCTTATCAAACTTTACGTCGTAATTATCACCAGCTTTAAGACAATTATAAACAGCATCAGAAATCATCTCGGACTTTGTAGCAATATCATAATTACAAAAGTTAGGTCTGCGCAAAAGCCCTTCGGAAATCTTGAAATAAAGAACTCCCAACTTTTCTTTAATTTTGAACAACTCTCTATCTTCTTGAAATGTTCGAGTTTCGAGAGATTTTAAGAAATTTCTTCTCTTAAAAAATTCTAAAACTTCTTCGTTGTTAAAATAACCTTCTTTCTTTTTCTTAGCCATTTGTTTTTACCTCAACTTTTGAAAAACCATTCACTTTCTTTATCTCTATAATCCTGTCATATAAATCTTGCATAGACTCTCTGTGAGAAACTACATAAGAACAAATATTAGAATCTTTCAAAGTAATTTCTTTAATAGACCCTAACAACTTTTCTAAACCATCAGCATCTGTAGCCGAATCTAGAATTTCATCAAACACCAGAAGATTACAATTCCAATTAGAAATAGTCTTCATGGTGCTTATAAAGGAAAGAAGAATAGCAATATCTATACGTTTCTTCTCACCTTCAGAAAAACTCATGTAAGAAACTCCCTTCTCAGATGAACCCACAATATCTATAGACTCTTCCATGTTTTCGTTAAAATTTATCACAACTGGAAGATCAAATATATTTAGTTGCTCGTTTATCTTGGCGTTGAGAACCGGAACTAATCTTTTGAAGAAATAACTTTTAATACCTTCTTCGGAAAGCATCTTAACAACCATCTCCAATTTTCTCAGTTCTTTAGAAAGGTTTTCGAAAATTTCTGCATATTCTTTGTAAGTCTTTTTCTTTTCTTCAAACTCTTTCTTAATATTTGTAGAATCCAAATTAAAAATTCTTTCTTCTACATTTTTAATTTGTTCTTCCAAGTCTTTCTTATTCTTTTCTAAATTTTTAATCTTCAAATTCGTCATAGAAACATTTGAATTAGTTTCTTCGGAAAGTTTTTTAATTTCTTTTTGCTTAGTTATTTTCAAAAGAATTTCCGAAAGTTTTTTATTTAACGTAACAATCTTTGTTTGAAGTTTAATATTGTTGTCATTTAACTTTTTCAATTCGTCTTTCTTATGTTCTTCTGTAAGTTCATGTTTACAAAGAGGACATTCGGTATTCTTTTCTAAAAACTTTATCTGTGTTTTATTTTCTTTAATCTTAGCTTCGGAAACTTTTATATCAGTGTCTATTTTAATTTGTTCAGATACATAATCATTCTTATCTAATTCAATTTTGATAGATAACATTTCCTTAAGTTTTTCGGAAAGCTCTTTAATCTCTCTTTCTATAGTTTCTTTTCTAATCTTTAATGCCTTAATTTCTTCTTCTTTTTTAGAATCGAAATCTTTAGTAGAATCATCTATCTCTTTAATCTGCGAATTCAATGTTTTCAAAAGACTTTCTAAATTCTTCACATTGTTTTGATATATAGTCTTGTCAGTTTTCGTAGTATTAAGTTTCTTCCTAGCCTTCGAAAGCATCTCTCCGAAAATGTTTATAGAAAATATAGACTCCATTACTTTACGTTTTTCCGGAAGTCCTAAAGAAAGAAATGGAGGATTTGTAGAAGTGGCTATTGCAATTACAAGTTTGAAAATATCGTAATTGATTCCTATTAAAGTTGTGATTTCATCTTGGTCCAATTTTTTCGAAGAAGCTGATTCTAAAGGAACCGTTTCTTCATTCTTATAAATCTCTAATTTTTGTGGAGCATATGTTCTAATAATTCTATAAGTGTCTTTTCCGTCAATTGTGTAAGAACCTTCTGTATACAATCCTTTACCATTTTTACGGTTTACGAGTTCTGCTATTTTAATATTTCTATAAGGCTTTCCGTAAAGGTTGTAAGAAACTGCATCTAAAAACAGAGTAGACTTTCCACCTCCATTTTTAGCAGTCACCAAAGAAAGCCCTGATTCAAATTCTAACTTAGTTTCGGAATTTCCATAACTAAGGAAGTTCTTTACAATTTGATAATTTACGCGAACATACATTTTGAAAATCTCTCTATTATAGTTCTATTGTATCATCTTTAATCTCCATTGTCAAGTAGCAGTTTAGAAAAGATTTCCGAAAGATTCTCAAAAGATTTTTAAGAAAGTTTTCGAAAACGAGACCAGCCCGCCATAAATAAATTCAATGAACAACTTGAAGCTCTACAATAATTTGATAGAACATGCCAAGCAACAAAACCGGAAGAAAGGCTCAGACTATTTTGAAAACCACCATATCATTCCTAAATGTTTGGGTGGATCTAACAAAAAGGAAAATCTGGTTTTGTTAACTGCTAGAGAACATTTTCTTGCACATAAATTACTTTCAAAAGCCTATCCTGAAAATAAAAGTTTGTTCATGGGCTATCATAAAATGTCTCTGAGTTCTTCCGAAAATCAACAAAGAATAAAATTAAGTTCTAAAGAATATGAACAACTACGAATAAAAAATGCTTTGTTCAACACTGGTAAGATGAATTGGAAGAGCCGCCCAGTAAAAATTTTCGATAGAATTTTTGAAAGTGTTTGCTTAGCTTGCTTAGAAATGTCTATCCCAGATACTACTATGAGAAGACGGCTAAATAAAAAGATGAACGGCTACATTTACCTTGAAAAAAGTCCTTGACACATGAGATTAAAGATGATATAATGAAAAAGTTGAAGAAAATTATCGGAAAATGTTTCTGAAAAGTTTTCTAAAACACAAATCTGAAAATGGTTTGGGTAGTTTGTTCTCAATAAGGTGTTGGCTCTGAAAAAAAGACCAAAAGAAAGCCTCTAGCAAAAAATAAGTCTTCTGGATAAATGGAAGAATAAAATTGTTAAAGAAATGAGAGAACAGATGAAGAAATGTTACGGTTTACGTTTCTTGCAAGTTTGAAATTCTTATAATTTATTTTCTAGGATTTCAAATAAAAAGAGTAAAACATTTCTTGGGCCTATAGATAAACCTTAAAATTGTCTTCTAAAAATTTTTATATTTTTTGGGAGGGATTTAGGGTGGGTCTGTCAGAAATTTTTCGAAATTTGAATTGAACTGAACTGAAACGGAACCATGAATTAGAAAGGACTTGAGCGAAGCGATTCAATCGAGGAACGAGATTGACTGAAAGACCATGAACAGAATTGTAATTAAACTTTCTAGAAAAATAATTATAAATTGAACTGCATTGAACCATATTGAAGTAAAGTTTTTAGAAATATAAATCACAATCTATTGAAGTTAAAGATTTTTATAAATTCGAACCTATAGGACCATTGTAATTAAATCTATCTTCAATAAGAAAATTATAATTCAATTGAACCATTTTTAATTCATATTGTCCAAACTTTCTAAACAATGAATAATTATGCTCATTTTGAAATTATCATTTTTAGAAAAAACTTAATCATAATAAAGAAAGTTCGTCCTCTGGACTCACAAACAGCCTCTCTTCGTTCGCCTGTTTGAACCAATTTCTATTGAAGTAAAAATACCTACAATTTAATCTCAAAAACTACGGTTCAGAGTTAACTTCAAAGCTAAATAACTATAGAAGGAATTAAATAAATGACTAAACTTGAACTTCAAAAATTAAAACCATTGATAGAAAAGGAACTGACTTTCAATGAAGATTCTATTCAAGCTAAACTTCAAGAGTTAGTCATTAAGAGATGTTTCTATCTAGACATATTCACTAAGGAAACAACTAAATTGAAGGATCTACGGCTCGATAAAGAAGTCCTCTATGCAGAACTTTATGATAAAATTAAATTTCACTCAGATATCAGAAGAGAGAAGCGGGATGAGATTGAGTCTCAAATGCACAAAGACCCAAGATTCTTCAATATTTGTAAAGAAATAAATTTTCAAGAAGAAGTTGTAATATATCTCGAAAACACTCTACAAAATTTTAGAGACCTTGGTTTCCAAATTAAAAATTATATAGAACATATGCGTTTCAAAGCTGGTTTGGATTTCTGATAAATAATTTCATGCGATTTAAAAAATTTATTCAAGAAAATTCCGAACAAAGTCCTAAACCAGACATGTCAGTTTCCGATGATATTTTAGAAATAGCTCGGGAATTATACTCTCAAAACCAATATCAAACTGCCGAAGACCTTTATATGGTAGCTTCCGAAATTTATGCGAAAAGATTTTTAGAAGAAGTTAAAAAGAAAATTCAAGACGGTTTAGTTTATACTACAGATTTGATTAAACAAAAATATCCGCAAAAAGATTTGAATAGTTTTATAAATAAAGATAAAGAGGAATCAGAAAATGACTCAGAAAAATAGTATTGGAAGTTTGGTAGAATCTTTGCTTTCAAAAAACACACTCACAGAAACTGAACGATTCGGTATTGTAGATGTGGCACCGACTTTCATTCAAAATGAACCTAAAGGACTTCAAGACCCAGACGAAGTTGAAAAAGAAAATGATAAGACTGAAGTTTGGGTAGTTATGAAAGATGGTGAAGTAAAGTGGGACGGTCCTGCTGCCGATAAGGGTGACGCTCTAAAGAAAGCTGAAGCCGAACTTGGATATGATCTTGGTGGCAATCTTAAGATTGAAAAGAGAGAAGCAACTGCGCCAAAAGCTCTTAAAGAAGATTTCGTAAAGCTTTCTCCAAAGTCTGTCAGAAGTCTTTATAATGCTCATCTTGCCGAACGTATGATGAACGAAGAAATAAATGCAGATGAAGATTTAGTTCAACATGGTCTTTTGACAGAAGGTGATAAAAAGCTTACCGAAAAAGGCCGCAAGTGGATTTCGGAATGGCTTCCTACGATTTATTCGTCATAAGTTTTAATTTTATTATGTTTCTTAAAGGCTCTTCGAAAGTTGAGCCTTTTCTTTTTAGTCATAAAATCCGAAAATAATATTAAGAATATAAACTAATTCAGAATTTTCATAAACATAATCTAAAATATCATCTGATTTATGAATATTTTCAGGCCCAGGAAGCCATTGTAGATTGCTCGGAACATGGGCTAATCTAACATGTTCTGAAATATCAAAGTTAAATAAATCAAGTGGAATAATATGATCTAGATGCCATTCTTTTCCTGTTCCTGGTCTTGGTCCAACTTTTTTAAATATCGCTTGAAAATCTATTCCATATTCTTTACAAGATTTTGTCTTACCATTTTTAGAATATAATCTAAAGGCTTGCCTTAAATTATTTCTTAAATTATGTCTAATCGCATAGCATGTGTCCGTTTTTATTTTTGTTTTATGTATTTTGTTTCTTTTTTCTTTATTTTTTGGATTTTTCCTAAATTTTTTATTTATTTCTTTTATCATTTCTGGATTCTTTTTTCTATATTCTTTAATTGTGATATTACTGCAATCTTTACAAATAGTTTTAATGTCGCGGGAATCTTTGTGTTTTTTAGCAAACATAGATATTGGTTTTATTCGAAAACATTTATTACACATTTGTTCTGTGGTTGATTCGTTTTTAGTTTTAGAGATTTTCCAAACTTTATGAAGTTCGCGCATAAACTTTCTACAATCTATACATTCCGGCTTTAAACCATCTTTAATTCTTACACATTTATGAAATTCTGATTCTAGTTTAAATTCATGACATCTACGACACTTTTTCATATATTGTTCCTCGCATTCTATAATTATTTATTAAAAATACGTAAAAAAGTTTTCCAAGGTAAACCTCGAAAAACAATTAAGAATGTGAAGAAACATGTGTAAGAGTAAACTCCTATACGTTTTTATTTAGACTTATCAAATGTAAGTTTGTATAAATATTTCTAAAAGAGGTTTACTATGGATTTTTCAGAACTTATAGAAAATGAAATAAACAAAAAGAGAATGCTGAATGAGGCTACCGAAACAGAACTTTCGAAAGAGATTATAGAACTTTACGGAAATCTTTTTGATGCTCTCTCAGACACCGCAAGAGACTGTGCATCAAAAGCTACACTAGATGGGAATGGAAAGGTTTCGGAAGATTTAAGAACAGCCGAAGTAACTATTCAAAAGATTAAGAAAATTTTGAAAACAGTTTCCGGAAGTAAGACTAAAGAAAAGCTTGGTTCCGATGTTAAGAAAATTTTTGGAGAAATTGCTAACAGTTTAGAAAAAGTTAGAGATAGATTTCAAAATGAGTTGCTGCCTAAGTTCGAAATAGATACTACAGAACATGAGTTTAACCCTAGCGAAGAAATTCCAACCGAGGACGAAGAATAATGAAATTTCCAGAATATATGAAGATGTTAACTGAAAGTATAAGAGAACAAAAAGATTTCGATGATGATGAAAAGAAAGAGTTAAAATCTTTAGGATTTGTTATTAAAAATGATAATTTAGCATATCTAGATTTTATTTCTTCAAAAACTGTAAAGAAGATTTTGGTCATCAGAACTACTGACGAAAATGGACAATTTATAGTTACAATATATAATAATAAAATAGACGATACAAAAATTTATTTAGAAGAAGATAATATTATTGGTTTAGAATACGGTGTTATAAAAAATGTAATATCTGAAATTAGAAAATTGATTAAAGGAGAAGAAGATTTTTATGATGTTTGGAATAAGCTATAAATAAATCTGACATTATAGTTTACCTTTAGTCGGCATATATTTTTAGTTTCATCATGCATAACCTTTC
>Ga0302280_1000937_pt1 | contig 25313 bp, 24 predicted proteins | sample III_Fen_E1_1_FD_198771 | JGI IMG/M metagenome (GOLD analysis project Ga0302280, IMG submission 198771) | Peat permafrost microbial communities from Stordalen Mire near Abisko, Sweden - III_Fen_E1_1 | ecosystem: Environmental > Terrestrial > Soil > Wetlands > Permafrost | place: Sweden: Abisko... | reverse complement strand
AAGGCAAGAACAGCATCGGCCCTGTTTAGCCTTTACACTAAACTACAGCCCGAAGGAGTAATAAAAATATCGCGCGATAACCTGGCAGGCATGGTGGGTACTTCACCCGAATCGCTGATACGAACCCTATCTGACCTTAAAACTGAAAAGGTAATTGAAACCGACGGTAAAGAAATTCGGATAACCAATCCTGAAATGCTGCAAAGGATTATGAAGTTCTCGTAATTTATTTCTGAATTATTAACTTTCCTTCTCCAATTAATTCTCCGCTAGTTGCAATTACCCGATAAAGATAAACCCCGTTTGGCTGGTAACTTAAATCAACTGTATTGTCACCCTGAGTGGAACGAAGGGTCTCGGTTAACACTTGTTGCCCAAGGATATTATACACATTAATTATAGGCAACGATACTTCACTTGGTTCAGAATGACAAACCACATTGAATATTCCATTGTTCGGATTTGGATATATTACTATTTGTCCTGAATTATCGGTAATACCGTCTATTCCGGCAGTTGATGCAATAGTAACATTTAGACTGTCGTTACATCCGTTGGCATCAATAACTACAATTTTATATGTACCGGCACTTTCGCTAGATATTGTAGCGGTAGTTTTCCCGCTTGGTGTCCATAAATAGGTATATGGTGTATTTCCACCGCTTACCATTGCTGTAGCTGTACCGTTACTGCTTCCATTGTCCGGTGTTGAAGCAGAGGTAATACCAATTGCAGCAGGTTGTGTAATACTTGCGGTTGCCGTACCTGTACAACCGTTCGCGTCTTGTACTCTTAATGTGTATGTTCCGGCACTTAATCCGGTTATATTGGGATTAGATGAGCTGCCGGGTTCCCACAAATAAGTATAAGGACTCAATCCACCAGTTACACTGGACAATGCACTACCGGTACTTCCTCCGTTGCAAAGCACATTAGTTACGCTGGTTGATACAACCAACGCATTCGGTTGGGTAACAATAGTGCTTGCTGTTGCTGTACAACCATTCATATCGGTTACATTCAAAGTGTAGCTTCCGGCTGTTAATCCTGTTGCAATAGCATTGGTCGAACCGCCTGTCCATAAATAGGTATACGGCGTTGTTCCGCCAGTTATAGTAGATGAAGTTGCTCCGTTGTTTCCTGCATGACAGCTAACATTCGATGTTGTAGTGGCTGTGGCCGCTAAAACATTTGGCTGTGTAATGGTAACCGATGCAGTTGATGTTCCACAAGGATCGGTAACAGTAATCGTATATGTCCCTGCTGACAATCCGTTCGCAGTATCCCTCGTTCCTCCGGAAGGAGCCCACGAATATGTAAGTGGGGTTGCTCCTTCGCTTACTATGCCTGATGCTTTGCCATTACTTCCTCCTTGGCAACTTACATTGTTTATCACATTTCCGGTATTTGTTAATACTAAAGTAGTCCAGGCTATAGTTATAATTCCATTTCCGCTTTGAACTCCTGCTAAATTAGTTTGGTTTGATCCGATATTGTAAGAACCGCCGCCACCCGCAGCTGTCTGAGGTGCACCAATTCCGCCACTTGAACCGCCCGAATAGCCGCCGCCACCGCCGGCCACATTATCGCCAATATTTGTCTGGCCACCGCCACCACCAAATCCTCCGGAAGGAGATCCTGCTCCTCCACCAACAAAGGCAGTTCCACCATTACCCTCAGCGCCATTGGCTCCATTCGTATAGAATCCGCCGCCGCCGCCGCCACTGGTGCCGGGTAGAATACCTCCGCCACCTCCACTAGTACCCGGACTATAGCCTCCACCGCTGGTAGTGATAAGTCCGTTAGAGCCATTAACAGCATTAAAAGATCCGCCGCCGCCGCCAGCAACAATTAAAGGTATAGCGGTAAAATAGTTTGAACCCAAAGCAACAAAAGATCCGCCGCCGCCGCCAGCGCTACCCGCACCTGCAGCTGCTCCCTTTTGACCAACCAGTATTTGCAGTACGCTGCCTCCAGGCTCGGCAAAAGCTCCTTGCATTTTAGCACCTAACCCGCCCTGCTCACCGCCTTCTGTCCCCCCTTGTGCTCCTGAAACAGTAATAGTTAAACTACTGATGCATGCAGGAACGGTCCAGGTTACAATAGATCCGGTATAGTTGAAAGTGGCCAATTGGGCATTTGTCTCACCTGTGGCAAAAATGCAACCTGAAATTATAATAAGTTTTAAAATTGTTTTCATAAAAATAGAATATTAATTTAAAAAAATGTATACTTTAAACCTGCAGAATCCTATTTCTGTATTACTAACTTGCCTTCTCCAATTAATTCTCCGCTAGTTGCAATTACCCTGTATAAATAAACTCCGCTCGGTTGATTATTCATATCTACTGTATTGCCACCCTGAGCAGAACGAAGGGTCTCGGTTAGTACTTGTTCGCCTAAAATATTATACACATTAATTATAGGCAAAGATTCTTCACTTAGCTCAGAATGACAAACCACATTGAACATTCCATTGCTTGGATTTGGATATACATTTATTTGAGCAGAGGCAATATGTATACTTTTCACCCCTGTATTATGTATAGCTGTATCTTTAAACTTAAAAATAACTCCTATGCCCTTTGTTCCACCTTCTGAAGTCATTCCATATAATGTGCTCCCCGAATGGATTAATGAGCTTTCGGGCGATTTACCGTTTGCGCTATCAAAATTGAGTAGGTCACTATATGTATTGCCGCTAGTATCAAAGGAAAAAACTACCCCGTCATTGTTTAACCCACCCAATGTCATTCCATACAATGTAGTTCCCGAAAGCATAAATGAGCCAAAAGAGCCTCCCCCACCGCTAGTAAAATTGAAATTATAGATGTCAGTATATAGATTACCAATGGTATCGAAAGAGAAAATGCAACCAGCACTGTTTACCCCTCCGTATTCTGTCATCCCATATAAAGTCGTTCCGGAAAGAATTAATGAACCTTCGGGGGAACATCCACTTGCAATGTTGAAATCATGCAGATCAGTATACATATTGCCAATAGTATTAAAGGAGAAAAGGAGACCCGCATTGTTTGCACCTCCGCCCCAAGTCATGCCATATAGCGTAGTTCCCGAAAGGAGTAATGAACCATAGGGATATTTTCCGTTTGCACCATTGAAATCGAACAAGTCGGTATATATATTGCCGCTAGTATTGAAGGAAAAAATATTACCAAAACCTGCTCCACCTTGCCAAGTCATACCGTATAAGGTGGTTCCCGAAAGGACTAAAGTGCATGCTTGAGGATTGTCTCCGTTCACACCATTGAAATCGAAAAGGTCAGTATACACATTACCGATAGTATTGAAGGAGAAAATACAACCATCACCGTTTGCCCCTCCATATTGTGCCACCCCATACAAAATGGTTCCTGAAAGTGTTAATGAACCTAGTGGAAACCCACCATGACGGCCGAAATCATATATATCTGCATATCCATTTCCATTCGTATCTATAGAAAAAATGCAACCACTATCATTCACTCCCCCACCCCCGGCCATTCCGTATAGTAGGTTTCCGGAAAGAGTTAAAGTACCAAAGCCGCCGGCTCCCGTTGTATCATTAAAATTATGGAGAATGGTGTATTGTGCTTTGCACAAAGTGAAAAACGAAGTTAGGGTAGTTAATCCTGTAATAAGTAGTAGCTTTTTCATGAATAGATGTTTTTATTTCTGAATTATTAACTTTCCTTCTCCTATCAGTTCTCCATTGTTTGCAATTACCCGATAAAGATAAACTCCGTTTGGCTGGTAACTTAAATCAATTGTATTGTCACCCTGAGTGGAACGAAGGGTCTCGGTCAGCACTTGCTCCCCTAAAACATTATACACTTTCATTTGTGGTTGAGATACTTCACTTCGTTCAGAATGACAAACTATATGGAACATTCCATTGCTTGGATTCGGATAGACCTTTACATTTCCTGCTATTGCTTTAAGCATATTAATGGAAGCAGGGCTGCTAAAGGTATCGCAGGCAAAAATAACGCCATCGGAATATGCTCCACCGGCAGATGTCATGCCATACACTTTAGGTCCTGAAAAAACCAATGTACCATAAGCCAGGTCTCCCTGGGGGTTATTAAAATTGAACAAATCTCTAAACCTGTTTCCATTGGTATCCACCGAAAACAACACACCGTCGTGGCTCACGCCTCCGTCAAATGTCATCCCGTACAACGCACCTCCCGAAAGGGTTAATGAACCCTGAGGTTGTGAACCACTGGTATTGTAATTAAAGTCAACAATATCTTTATAGCTATTGCCTCCATTGGTATCTAAGGAAAAAATAACGCCGTTGTCATTGGCACCTCCAATCCATGTCATGCCATATAATTTTTCACCCGAAAGTATTAAATCTCCGTGCGGGTAATATCCTTTTGTATTGGTAAAATTATACAGGTCTTTGTAGCTGCCCACTCCGCCGCCGGTATTAGTATCTATAGAAAACACACAACCACTGTCGTGTATGCCTCCTTTGTAAGTCATTCCATATAACTTCCTGCCGTTAAGCAGCAAGGAACCAAAAGGGCTTCCACCGTTGGTATCATTAAAATCAAGCAGGTCTTTATATCCACCTCCATTCGTATCTATAGTAAATACATTACCGTCCGAGCGCGTTCCACCGGCAGATGTCATACCATACAGTTTATTCCCGGCAAGGGTTAAACTTCCCCATGGTTGGTTTCCGTTTACCCCATTAAAATCCAGCAGGTCGGTATAACGGCTTGCATTGGTATCTATTGAGAAAACACATCCTTCGTTATTGCTACCACCGGCAGATGTCATGCCATACATCGTATGCCCCGAAATAATAAGCGAGCCCTTCGGATTCGCACCATTGGCGCCGTTAAAATCGAGTAAGTCTTTATATCCGCTGCCATTGGTATCTACAGAAAAAATGCAACCCTGTCCATGCGCACCGCCCTGATATGCCATGCCATAAAATTTGTTTTGCAAAAGCGTTAAATTACCCCAGGGATTTCCTCCGGCCGTGTCATTAAAACTATGCAGGATAGTAAACTGTGCCTTGCACAAAGTCAGGAGTGAAGAACTAAGAATTAAAGTAAGTACAATTTTTTTCATGGTATGTATGCTTGTTAAAACAATAATTATTCCACAACAAATATAGATAAAACAGAGATAGCCCAAAAAATTGCAACCCTTATGGCAAGTCTGTTATTTCTGAATTATTAATTTCCCGTTTCCAATTAATTCTCCGATATTATCAATTACTCTATACAAATAAACTCCGTTTGGTTGATTAGTTATATCAACTGTATTGTCTCCCTGACTAGAGCGAAGGGTCTCGGTCAGCACTTGCTCCCCTAAAACATTATACACTTTCATTTGTGGTTGAGATTCTTCACTTCGTTCAGAATGACAAACTATATGGAACATTCCATTGCTTGGATTTGGATAGACATTTATTGAACCGGTGCTTGTTGTTAAATTATTAATTCCCAAACTTCCATCTATAAACCGGAAGATAACACCGACGTTGTTAGCACCTCCATTGGTTGCCATACCATACAGGGTGTCTCCGGTAACCGATAGGGTTAATGAACCCGTTGGCAGAATACCGGTTGTACCTGCATTAAAATTATACAGGTTATTTACGTTATTCCCATTGGTACTGATGGAAAAAATATTCCCCAGATCAACTGATCCGCCACTATATGTCATCCCGCATAATGTACTGCGGCAAAGGCCCAATGAACCCAATGGCCCATCTCCGTTGGTGCCATTAAAATTAAAGATATCGCTATACCCGCTGCCACCGGTATTCATAGAAAAAACTACTCCTATAGACGATACCCCGCCAAATTGCGTCATACCATATAATGTGCTTCCCGATAATATTAATGAACCATTGGGTACTCCACCAAGCGTGTCATTAAAACTATGAAGTAAACTATATCCGCCGCCACCGGTATTAATGGTGAAAATGCATCCGTCATCATATTTACCACCTGAGCTTGTCATTCCATATAATGTACTTCCTGAAAGCGTTAATGAGCCGGTAGGCTCGAAACCATCCGGTTCACCGGTAAAATCATACATGTTGGAATAGCCGGTTCCATTGGTGTTTATTGAAAATACAGTACCATTGCTGGCAGGTCCGCCTCCGTAGGTCATTCCGTATAATCTGTTTCCGGAAAGGACCAATGAACCTCCGGGGCCTCCTCCGGTAGTATCGGTGAAATTGAAATCATACAGCTTGGCAAATCCGCTGCCATTGGTATTGATGGAGAAAATAGCACCTCCGTTATGTACCCCGCCTATGGCTGTCATCCCGTACATTACATTTCCCGAAATTGTCAAATCGCCGGATGGAATCGCTCCACTTGCATTATTAAAATCATGCAGGTCTTTGTATCCGCTGCCGTCGGTATTAATGGAAAAAATACAACCGCTGTCATTCGCCCCTCCAAAGGTGGTCATGCCATACAGTACATTGCCCGAAAGGATTAAATCATTATTACGTGGATTTGCCCCGTTTGCATTACCGTTTTTCCCGGTATCATCGAAATTATGCAGCACGGTATATTGTGCTTTGCTTGTTCCTAATCCTAAGAAAAGCAGAAAACTGAATAGCAAGGTAATCTTTTTCATAAATAGTATTTTTATTAGATAGTAAATATAATGTATATTAGTATAGTGAGATTGCTTCGTTCCTCGCATTATTAATTAGTTATCATATGTTAACGCTTAATTTTCCCCAGACTCTCCATTTTTCTTACTATACCTATACCGGCGGCGAACAGATTTTTTAACTCGGTTTTGAAAACTGATAATCTGGAGGGTGACCTTTTTAGTTACCGTAGTTTATTGATTCATTACTTATATCTCGAACAGACTCAAATCTTCCTTTTATTTTATTAATCAATGAATCTAAATTGGTCTCAATAATCCAATAAGATGAATCGAATGCCGTAATAGTTATTAACTCTTCTCCGCAGTTACCAGTTATTTTTCCATTAATAATTTGAATATGAAAGTTTGCAATTCTTATTAATTCTTTCCACTTTATTTCATACTTCTCAGAATCAATAATTAATTCCAATAAATCAGAATCGCTCTTTGATGGCTCGGTATGGGTAACATCTGGTATTAAATAATTTATATCCATTTTCTCAAGCAGCCAAGAGAATTTTTCACCATCTTCAAGTAATTGCAAAATATCCCTTAATTCAAAAGAAAGAGGCGTAATGTTATTACTGTCACTTATTAGCAATTTTTTCATTGTTTATTATTTAGTTTTTCATGGTCAGGGTTTCTTTTGCCACCTTTATCATAAGTGTGTTGGTGTGGATTATGAATTTCTTTACCTTCTTTATCCGTTCCACCATGATAATCTATATCTTTAACTCTATTGCCATATTCATCAACCGTTCTTCTTTGCGGATATGTTCCATGCCTATTTTTACCCAATTGAGTATGCGCCCTACCCTTTGCCTCCTCATCCACTACCGCCTTTCCTTAGGTGTTGCCTTCAAATTTCTGTCCGGTGTATAAGGCTTTTTATTCGCTCCTGTAGCATCATCTTTTGGTTTCTCAGCATCCTTTTTAATATCTTCCTTTTTAATTTCATGAGTTGGTAAATTACTTGAATTTTCCTCCATATTCTGGTATGAATTTGCTCCCAGTGTGTCATTAAAATTATGCAACACTGTATACTGCCCCTCACACAAATTAAAGAGCGAAGAACTAAAAGCTAAGAATAAAATACCCAGCAACTTTTTCATTTGCTTATTTTTGAATTATTAGTTTTCCTTCTCCAAACAAATTTCCATCTTCAGAAATTACACGGTAAAAATAAACCCCGTTGGGTTGATTACTTAAATCAATGTTGAATGTTGTTTGCTGATTATTGAATTGCGAATACACTTTTTCTCCAAGTATATCATATACCTCCACAGACGACTGACCACTGATAACTGATGACCTAATTGTAAATTGCCCGTTGCTTGGATTCGGATATACATTTATGTTGGCAGTGTTTTTGATTAAATTATTTATTCCGGCTACAACACCGGTATCAATTTTAAAAATAACCCCAGCTCCAAATAATCCGTCCTGGTTTGTTGTAGCATATAAAATACTTCCGGCAAGCGTCAGGTTGCCATAAGGATATATGCCTGTCGGGGAATTAAATTCAAACATATCCCTATGACGGCTTCCATTTGTATCTATAGAGAAAACAACGCCTCCGGAATATAAGCCTCCATAATATGCCGTTCCGTATAATGTACCGTCAGGACTAGCCGTTAATGAAGCTTGCGGGTATGCTCCGTTAGTAAGATTGAAATCAAACAGGTTAGTGAATCTAATGCCATTGGTATCAATAGAAAATATATTTCCATAACCATACAACCCTCCTGCGGATGTCATGCCATACATTACTTTACCCAGAATTGTTAAATCTCCAAAAGGATTATAGCCTTTTCTATTGTTGAAATCGAAGAGGTCCTTATAATTGCTTCCATTGGTATCAAGCGAAAAAATGCAGCCGCTGTCTTGTGCACCTCCTGCAAATGTCATTGCATACAGTTTGTTGCCAAAAAACTTTAAAGTGCCATACGGATTTGCTCCGTTTGCCCCATTAAAATCCATTAAGTCTTTATACCCGCTTCCTGTTGTATCTATAGAGAAAATACAGCCTTTGCGATTCGCTCCTCCCTGCACCGTCATACCATACAATTGATGCCCTAGAAGAAGCAATGAGCCGGTTGGAATTTTGCCATTAGCTCCATTAAAATTGAGCAATATTTTATATCCGCTGCCATTGGTTTTAACAGAGAAAACACAACCGCTATCGTGAGACCCGCCAATACTTGTCATACCGTATAATAAGCCACTTGCATATATTAAGGAGCCGTAAGAATTGCCCCCATTGGTATCGTTAAAATTGAAAAGGTCGCTATACCCGCTTCCATCCGTATCCATGGAAAAAATACAACCCGCGCCACGCGTACCTCCCGATGAAGTCATACCATATAACGTCCCTCCAGACAGCATTAATGAGGCGTATGAATTTGCTCCCAGTGTGTCATTAAAATTATGCAACACTGTATACTGCCCCTCACACAAATTAAAGAGCGAAGAACTAAGAGCTAAGAATAAAATACCCAGCAACTTTTTCATTTGCTTATTTCTGAATTACCAGCTTCCCTTCTCCTATTAGTTCTCCGGTATTTGCAATAACACGGTAAAAATAAACTTCGTTGGGTTGATTACTTAAATCAATGTTGAATGTTGTTTGCTGATTATTGAATTGCGAATACACTTTTTCTCCCAAGATATTATATACTTCCACACTATTCGTAATTTCTAATTCGTAATTCCTAATTGAAACGGTGAACACTCCGTTGCTTGGGTTCGGATATACGGTCATGGAGTAGGTGGTTGGGGGCAGATTGTTTATTCCTGTTACTGCATCTGTATCAATTTTAAAAATAACTCCTAAATCATTTGTGCCGCCATAATTTGTCATCCCATATAATTCTTTTCCTGAAAGTGTTATATTTCCTAGGGGAGTTATACCACTGGAACCAGTAAAATAATAAAGTGTTTTATATCCGCTTCCGTTTGTATCTATAGAGAAAATACTTCCACCGTTATATTCTCCATATGTACATGTCATCCCATATAATCTATTTTCCAAAAGTGTCAATGAGCCATATGGGTTGGCGCCACTTATTAAATTAAAATCATACAAATCTCTATACTCACTTCCATTGGTATCTAAAGAAAAAATATTGCCATAACGATGAGATAAATCAGTACCTGCAAGAGTTGTCATACCGTATATTAATTTCCCTGAAATGGTGAGTGAGCCCATTGGATTATCTCCTTCTATTCCATTAAAATCAAACCTGTCTTTAAATCCGGTTCCATTGGTATCTATGGAAAAAACAATACCGTACCCATGTGCTCCTCCACCTGATGCCATACCGTATAATTTATTTCCAGCTAGTATTAGTGAGCCATTGGGTCCAGACCCACTTGCCCAATCAAAATTCCAAAGGTTTTCATAATTAAGCCCATTAGTATCAATAGAGAAAATGACACCACTTGAATGAGTGCCTCCCCCTTCCGTCATACCGTATAGTTTGTTTCCAATTAAGGTTAAGTCTCCAATTGGGAAAGCTCCATTCGAGTCTCCGGCATTATGGAAATCCCAAATATCCCTATAGTTTGCTCCATTCGTGTCTATCTTAAAAATAAGTCCATCATGATTGATACCTCCGTATAATGTCATACCATACATTACTTTTCCAGAAATAATTAATGAACCCCAAGGATTTTTACCATTAGTTCCGTTAAAATCGAACAAGTCTTTATATTCTCCACCATTAGTATCTATAGAAAAAATACAACCGCTGTCATCTGTTCCTCCAAGAATTGTCATACCTAATAACTTACTGCCTGAAAGGGCTAAGGAACCATTAGGATTTCCACCATTTACTCCATTAAAATTATGCAACACTGTATACTGCCCCTCACACAAATTAAAGAGCGAAGAACTAAGAGCTAAGAATAAAATAAGTAAATACTTCCTCATGGCATTTTATTTTAAATACGCATTATTACATAACAAATATAGCAAATAATGGAACATAGGATAAAAATTGCAGGGTTATTCTCTTAACATTTTTTAACAAGCGTCAATTGGTATACCAAGTATTTTTGCAGCGATCTAAAAAACAGCCCCTTATTCATGGAAGTAGTTATTAAAAACCTTACCAAACGATACAATGGTTTCAAAGCCGTTGACGGTATCAGCTTCCGTATAAACCAGGGCGAGGTGCTTGGCTTTTTAGGTCCCAATGGAGCAGGCAAAAGCACTACCATGAAAATTATTACCACCTACATTGCGCCCAGCGAAGGCGATGTGGAAGTAGGCGGTTATTCCGTACTAACGCATCCGGAAGAAGTAAAAAAACTCATAGGCTATCTCCCTGAAAATAATCCGCTTTATTTAGATATGCCCGTTATGGATTATCTTGAATTCTCTGCGCGCCTGCAAGGTGTGCCCGAAGGAAAGGTAAAGCAACGGGTGCATGAAATGATAAAGGTTTGCGGCCTAGGCGGCGAAAAGCATAAGCTTATCGGAGAACTTTCCAAAGGGTACCGGCAACGGGTGGGCCTGGCTCAGGCTATGGTTCATGACCCACAGGTACTTATATTAGATGAGCCTACCAGCGGCCTCGACCCGAACCAGATTATTGAAATACGTAAACTGATTAAGGATATCGGCAAACAAAAAACCGTAATCCTCAGCACCCATATTTTACCCGAAGTGGAAGCTACCTGCGACCGCATCCTTATTATTAACAAAGGAAAAATTGTAGCCGACGGCACTCCCGAAACGTTGCGCAAACAAGCCAAAGGCAGGGAAGTGATACGTGTTAAAATTGAAGACGGAAAAGAAGAAGACATTAAGGCAGCGCTTAGCACACTCTCCTCGGTAATGGCTGTGGAAGGGTTATCGGGCAGGGAAAATACGTTTGAAGTACAAGCCGATAAGTTTGCCGCTCCCAAGCGCGATATATTTAAACTATGCGTAGATAAAGGATGGGCGCTCACCGAAATGGTTCCTTTTGAAACCAGCCTCGAAGATATTTTCCATGACCTTACAATAAACTAGCTATGAGATATAAGCTATAAGATATGATACATGAGTGAGAAGAGTATAATAAAAGAAAAGTCATTTGTATTCGCTGTCAGAATCGTAAACTTGTCAAAATATTTAAGAGAGTTGAAAAATGAATATATTATGAGTAAACAGCTTTTGAGAAGTGGGACTGCAGTTGGCGCATTAATACGGGAAGGTAAAAATGCCGAAAGCACAGCAGATTTTATTCATAAACTTTCAATAGTTCACAAGGAATGCGATGAAACAATTTATTGGCTTGAACTATTAAGAGAAACGAAATATATTACAAAAAAAGAATTTGAAAGTATTTGTATTAATGCAAGCGAGTTACTTAAAATGTTACGTTCTACAATCATAACCTCCAAAAGGAAATTATAGCTTATAGCTCATATCTTATAGCCATCATGAATAACCCATCAATAATAATTGCAAAAAAAGAACTGCGGATGTTTTTCGATTCGTTGGTGGCCTATATTTTGTTAATAGCGTTCCTTGGATTCAGCGGCTTCTTCACCTGGTTCTACGGCTCCGATATTTTCCTTACCAAGCAGGCCAGCCTGCAATCTTTCTTCTTAACCGCCTACTGGACGCTCTTCTTCTTCATACCTGCGCTTACCATGCGTTCGCTGGCCGAAGAAAACAAAACCGGAACCATTGAGCTGCTGCTCACCAAACCGGTTACCAACTGGCAAGTGCTCTGGGGTAAATTTTTAGCCTGTTTTGCACTTATATTTATTGCACTGGTCCTCACACTGCCTTACTATATCACCGTTATTAACTTAGGTAAAGTAGACAGCGGCGTGGTTTTCTGCGGCTACTTCGGACTATTGTTAATGAGCGCAGCTTACATCAGCATAGGTATTTTCGCCAGCAGCATTACCAGCAACCAGGTGGTAGCATTTCTTATTGCGCTTTTCATAGGCATCTTCTTCCATTTTATTTTTGGCATGTTGGGCAGCACCCTTACCGGATCATCGGGCGAACTGATTAATTACATAAGCATGCAGGCGCACTTCGATGGCATTTCACGCGGACTTGTCGACAGCCGCGACCTGGTTTATTTTGGAAGCATTATTTTCCTCTCCTTAGTAATGGCGGAAGTTTCACTGGCAAAACGTAATATTTCGGAATAATAAGAAAATGAAAAAACGTCAGAATTTAACAACCGGAGTTTTATTAATGACAGCCATCGTGGTGGTCATTAACATATTTTCCTATTTCTATTTCTTCCGCATCGACCTTACCAAGGACAGGCGCTATACCTTAAGCGATGCGACCAAAGATATCCTCGGCTCTCTTACCAAACCGGTTACCGTAAACGCGTATTACACCGAAAATTCCATTCCCGTAATTTCACGCGCCCGTGCCGATTTAAAAGCCATTTTAACAGAATATGCTGCCCGTTCCGGGAATAAAGTGGTGTATAATTTTATAAACCCCAATAAAAACGACAGCCTCGAAGCCATAGCAAAGAAAAACGGCATAACCCCTTTCCCGGTTCAAATCCGCGAAAAGGATGAAATGAAAAGCGTAAAGGTTTACCTGGGAGCCGTTATAAAAATGGGCGACAAAACCGATGTGCTGCCTATTGTAGACCCCAATAGCTCGCTGGAATATGCCCTGTCGAACAGCATTAAAAAACTTTCCATTGACAAAAAGCCCTGGCTGGGCCTATTGCAAGACAACGGTGAAGCCATGCTTAACGAAATGCCCCAGGTGGAACAATCGGTAAGTGCACTGCATGCATTTCAGTCTGTGCACCTCAACGACTCCGGCTTTCTGGCTAATTACAATACCCTGGCCATGGTTAGCCCGAAAGATACATTCAGCCCGGCACAATTGCACCGTTTAGACGCTTTTCTTGCCCGGGGCGGACGATTGCTTATGTGCTACAGCGGCCTTACACCCGACCTGCGCAACGGTGTTGGCAGATTGCAGGATATAGGATTACGGCAATGGCTGGCTGAAAAAGGAATTATCCTGGATACTAAATACCTTGTAGATGCCCGTTGCGGAAGCATCTCCGTTCCTCAAAATATGGGTGGGGTAACATTCAATGCACAGGTGGAATTCCCTTTCCTGCCTATGATAACTAATTTCTCTTCCAATCCGGTAACAAAGGATCTTCATCAGGTTATGTTTCCTTTTACCACCGATATTACCTTTACAGGCGATACCAACAAGGTTAAGTATGTACCGCTCGCCTTTACCTCCGATCAATCGGGTTTGAAAGAAACACCCATTCAGTTTGAGATAAACCACAAATGGCAAAAGGATGAATTCCCCCTTGGCAACATGGTGGTGGCTGCCGCTTTCAGCGGCCTGCAAGGCAATAAAGACTCCCGCCTTATCCTTATCAGCAACAACGAATTTGCCGTAAACGGAGCGGAAACAGCCAACCAAAAACCGCAACGCCTGGAAGACGATAATGTGAATTTATTTTCCAACGCCGTTGACTGGCTGTCCGATAATACCGGCCTTATTGATTTGCGAAGCAAGGTGTTAAAATTCTCTCCTATCAAAGATGTAAGCGACAACGAAAAAATATTTCTGAAGTATTTTAACTTTTTCCTTCCCATATTGTTAGTTCTGTTATACGGCATCATACGTATGCAGGTAAAAAAAAGAATCCGCACCAAACGAATGGAAGAGATTGTATGATTAGGAAATTAGGCAACAAAAGCTTGTTAATTATATTGATAGCGCTGATAGCTGTATTTAGCATAGCACGCTACATCAGCAGCAAGAAAGGAGAAAACACCTTTGCAACCGCCATCATTCCTACCATTGATTCTACCCGTATGACCGGCCTGGTTATCTTCCAAAAGTCTACCCCCAAGGGCAAACCGCTGCCTTTTGTATTTACCCGCAAAGGCAAAGATTGGTATGTATCCCAAGGCAATGTTACAAGCCGGGCTGAATCCCGGGCAGCCAATTATATGGTTAGCCAGCTGGAACAGATTAGCCCCGACAGGCTGGGATCGAACGACCCCAAAGACTGGAAACAATTTTGCGTAAATGATTCACTCGGAACTCGCGTTGTTTTTCTGTATGGTAAAGATACCGCACTTGACGTGATTGTGGGGCGCTTCTCTTACATCCCGCAACAGAAGCAAAGCCTGAGCTATGTGCGCCTGGCCGGACACAACGAAGTATATGCCGTTAACGGATTTCTGGCTATGAATATTACCGAAGAATTCGACGCCTGGAGAGACAAGAAAATAATGCCCGGCGACTACACTTCTTGGAACAAGCTAACCTTTACGTATCCATCGGATAGCGGCTTTGTAATTAAAAAAGACAGCAACAGCAACTGGGTATTCGGCGACGGCAAAAAACCCGATTCGGTAGCGGCCGGAAATATCATTCAGGATATAACCAACCAGAATTACGGCTCCTTTGTCAATAATTTTGACAGCAGCGGCAAGCAGCCCGTGTTTACTTTACGCATCGAGGGTAGCGGCTTCGGACCGGTACTTGTTAAAGCCTGGCCGGCCGATGCGGCTAATATATATGTTATTAATTCCACTATCAATCCCGCATCTTTCTTTAGCGGGAAAGCAAACGGTGAACTCGGCAAAATATTTCCGGGCCAAAAAGCATTCTTCCGCAAGGATATGAAACCCCGGCCCAGGCCACCCGGCATACCTGCCGGCCCCAGAGCAAAGAAATAATCCGGTGTGGGGACTTCCCTGCTTACTTCCCGAGTAATTGCATACTGAGAAAAACGGCAAGTACAATAAATGCGATGGAAGCAAAAGCCACAAGAAACATCATAAGGTATTGGTTGATGCTGTAATAATGCAGAATTCTTTTAATAGGATAGGTAATTACTTTTGACAATGGTATTACCACTGTTTTAAATGGGGAAATAACCACCGCATGCAGTAAGTTCAACCGCATAATATACTTGCTGGTACCCCTTTTCATTTCTTCGGTTGCACCGGCAATATCCCTGTCAGATTTAATAACTGTTACCTTGGTTTTAGGGTTTAGCCTTTTAACGGAATTGAAAAATTTCTGTCCGTTCTTAGATCCCTTGACTTCATTGGGCAAACAATAGTCGAGAATAATAACATGTGACTGTTCCTTAATATTTTGAATGCCCATCTCGGCATCTAAAAAAGCGGCTATTTTAACCCTTGCTCCAAAGCGGCTGTTGAGATAGTTACTCAGGTCCCCGGCAATTACTTTATTGTCATCAAGGATTACTAAATTTAAGGTCGAGGGTTCCATTGTGTTTTTAAGATTAATGCTATTGTACAAAGATGCAGCACACCGTTATTCAAGGACTTACAGATGCAAGAAAATATATTACACATATCACAGGTTACAAACGGAACGGTTTGCTTCATTCGCTAACCACTTTTGCATCGGGATACTTGGTAAGCCATATATCTACAGATGATAAATCCATTACATAAATAAATGTCTTTTCATCCAACTGCACCTTTATTTGCTTGGGGGGCTGTGTTTGTGTTGTTTCTTCCATGCAGATTTTTAAATGTATAAATTAGGTATAAAATTCAAGTCTTCCCTTTTAGCCTGGCTGGCCAGGTCGATATATTCCTTTGCCATTGTAGCGCACCGGGCAGCTTTTTCATAATCTCCTTCTTTAAGATGAACGGCCGCCATAAAATGGTTTACCGACGCCGCATGCAAATGGTCAGCAATTTTTTTGTGGTTTTCAATCCTCCTCTGCTTTTCGGTTAGCGATATGCTCATATTCTCCATTTTGTTTATTCCAGGTATGGTTTTCATTTTACATCATTAAGGTTATTTTTAGTTTTCTTTTTCATTCCTATATAATCCTCTATAGACATTTGTCCTGAAAAGAATCGTTTTTGCAACTTGCATTCTTCCAAAAATGCATCTATCTGGTTTGTAACTATTCCGCTTTTTTGCTTTAAGGCATCCTGGATACCATTGCTTTTTTGTTTTATGTCCGTTGTGTTTTTCATAATATTGTAAAGATTAAAGAGTGTTACATACTGTAGAATGCAAAGATGAACATCCTTGCCCCCAAAAGCCTTACAGAACTTTAAGAAAACCTTACATATTTCACGGGTAATACCGAATTATATATTTAGCATGAATTTGCCAATTATTTATTTTCCGGCAAAACAATAATTTCTCAACAAGGGAGTTATTACATTAACATTTTTACCTAAATTTAATCCACCACCTGCCATGAAACAACTTCTGTTCGTATCAGTTTTAGCCATGCTCTTTTTTTCCTGTTCTAAACAAGAAACACAAACTCCTGCATCCAATTCTTCCGGCTATGCAATTTCCAATTATTCCAAACTTACTGTCGGCAATTACTGGATTTATCAAATATATAATGTAGATACCCTTGGTAATGCGACCCCGGCAGGCACAGACAGTTGCTACATAAAAAACGATTCAATAGTTAACCGTAATACCTATGCCGTTGTGTACAATTACCCGCTACAAACAGGCATAAGCCTTTTACGCGACTCTGCCGATTTTCTTATCGACCAACATGGGAATATTCGTTTTGCTTATGGCTATTTTAATACGGTTTTATATTCTAATGATACGATCTCTTATACATACAGCATTTCATACAATGTTCCATCTTCGCAAGCAACAGTAGTAGTTCCCTTAGGTACCTTTGCATGTTATGATTATAAGGGCACTTATACCTATATCACAACAGGTAAGGTCCGTTATGCACATAATTATTATGCTTTTAATATTGGATTGGTCGAATTAGTTACATTTTATCTCGATTCCCCAGGCACCTTACAATATAGGCTCGCAAGATCACATGTAAGGTAAAAGGCCTCCGATCTATTTCTGAATAATCAATTTGCCTTCCCCCAGCAAATTCCCATTATCGGAAATTACCCGATACAGATAAACTCCGTTAGTGTGAGATGAAAGGTCAATGGTAAATGGTGAATTGTTAAGGGTATAAGGGGAGGAATATATTTTTTCTCCCAACATATTATAAATCTGAATTTCACTTATCCCCTGCTCCATATTTCTTATTCCTAAATTAAAAATGCCTTTATTCGGATTGGGATAAACAACAACGTTTGAATAAGCCGGACTTGAAGTTGCAATACCGGTAGTTATATTATTGCACGAACAACAAATTTTATGATTACTGGTACCTACCGCCACACAGGTAGAATCTTTGCAGCCGGAATGGTCAGTGACCAGACAACAATAAGTGCGTGCACATAGCCCGCTTACCATAGCGGTTGTTTGTCCGCCTGGGGACCATAAATAAGTATAGGGAGATACACCTCCCGTTACAGCGGCAGATACCGTGCCATCGCATGAATTGGTATCGGCGGTGGAGCTAAGCGTTAAAATGGGAGCCGTTGTACCTCCAACAACTACACTTGCAGTTGCAGTGCAGCAGTGAGCATCTGTTACGGTGCATGTATAAGAATAGGCAGCCAATCCGCTGGCGATAGTAGTAGTTTGCCCACCGGGCATCCATAAGTAAGTATAAGGCAACGTGCCTCCCATACCCGAAACCCTGGCTGAGCCATTGGGAGCGGTGCAACTGCTGTTATTGGCAATAGGCATAATATTCGCTAATAAAAGGAGTGGCTGAGTAAGTGTTACAGCTGCTGTTGCTGTTTGACCTACGTTATCAGTTACGGTTACCGTATAAGATCCAGCTGGCATTCCGGTTCCCTTTGCATCTGTTCCGCCGGATGGCGCCCAGGAATAGGTATATGGAGCGGTACCTCCACTAACATCGGCATAAGCCGTTCCGGTGTCGCCGTTACAACGCGGATTAAAAACTTCGGTTATACCGATAAAAGGCCGCGATGCTTTCGCTTGTTTAAACGATAGCGTAAATAAGGCAAGTAATAAAGCGCAGAATAAAGTAGTATTATTTTTCATTTGTTTTTATTTTGTATAACCGATTATCTATTCTGTTATTCCTTAATACAAATATATAATAAATGCGGTACACTTGCATTGTACTTGCGAACGCATTTTACACTGTTTTTTAATGCACACTGGCAACCAATAACTTAAGCCCGGTGAATTTGCCAAAAGTGTAAATAAGAGAAACTAAAGGAGAGAAACAAGTGACTTGTTTCCCTAAAAACATAAATCCCGCATTGCTGCGGGATTTACATTTAGTTTAGCTTTTTTAAAAATTATTTCTGTATGATCAATTTGCCTTGACCCAGCAAATTTCCATTATCGGAAACTACACGGTACAAATAAACCCCGCTTGCCTGCGAAGATAAATCAATTGACAATGGAAAATGAACAATGGAAGATTGGGAATACACTTGCTCTCCAATCACATTATACACTTCAACTGAGGACTGACCATTAACCACGGAGGACTGAATAGTAAATTGTCCATTGCTTGGGTTAGGATAAACACTTATAGAACCGGAGTTTGCCACTATACTATTAACTCCCGATGCAACAAGTGAATCATTCAACCTATAAATAACTCCGCTGTCATTTGCACCTCCTTCAAAGGTTGTTCCATACAAATGGTTTCCGCCAATAGTTACTGTGCTATATGCGGGGAATGCTCCATTGGGGCCGAAAGCAAAATCGTGCAGGTCGGTATAAATATTACCGTTGGTATTAAAAGAGAATGCACAACCTTGTCCGTTTGCGCCACCCATGGATGCAGTGCCGTACAATGTAGTTCCCGATAAGCTTAATGTGCTTTCAGGAGTTTGTCCGTTGGTGCCGCTAAAATCGAATAAATCGGTATAGTTATTGCCGCTGGTATTAAAGGAGAAGATGCAACCATCGCTGTGTGCGCCTCCACCCGATGCCGTACCATACAAGGTGGTGCCCGAAAGGACTAAAGTACCTTCAGGAGCTTGTCCATCGGTAACATTGAAATCAAACAGGTCGGTATATATATTGCCCGTAGTATTAAAGGAGAAAAGGCAACCATCGCCATGTGCGCCTCCGGCGGATGCCGTACCATATAAGGTTGTTCCCGACATAACTAATGAACCATATGGAGCTTGTCCGTTGGTACCATCGAAATTAAGCAGGTTGGTATACGTATTGCCGCTGGTATTAAAGGAAAAAAGAGTACCGTCTCCATGTGCTCCGCCCCCGGTGGTCATACCATACAGGGTAGTACCCGACATAATTAATGATCCATAGGGATTGGCTCCGTTAGTTGTACCGTCAAAATCGAGCAGGTCGGTATACGTATGGCTGCCGGTATTAAAGGAAAAAAGGCAACCATCGCCATGGGCTCCGCCCTGGTATACCATGCCATATAACATGTTTCCGGAAACGAGCAATGAGCTTTGCGGATACATTCCATTCGTGTCGTTAAAATTGAGCAAGTCGGTATAGATATTGGTGCCGGTATTATACGAGTAAATGCAACCACCAAAGCTGGGGCCTCCGATATAAGCCATACCATATAAAATACCTGAGGAGTATACCACACTGTTTTGCGGATCGGAACCATCCAAATTGCCAAAATTATGGAGCACTGTATATTGTGCATTGCTTGTTCCCATCCCTAAAAACAATAGGGAACCGATTAAAAATGTAAGTTTTTTCATATAAGTTGAATTAAAAGTTTTACGTTATAATCCACCATTACGTTGCAACTTTTGAAAAGGTTGGGTGCTTTACTTCTGAATCACCAATTTTCCTTCTCCAAGTAAATTTCCGGTTTCGGAAATTACACGATACAGATAAATTCCATTAGGTTGAAAAGAAAGATCAATTGCAAATGGATAATGAATAATTGATACTTGAGAATACACTTGTTCTCCAATCACATTATACACTTTAATTTGGGGAAGAGATTCTTCGCTCTGCTCAGAATGACAAATCACATTAAATTTCCCATTAGAAGGATTGGGATAAATATTGATTGAAGCGGAGGTTGCAGTTACATTATTAACGCCCGCTGTTCCGCGACTATTGATGTTAATTTTAAAAATAACCCCAACACTATCTATACCTCCCACATTGGTCATACCATATAGCATATTTCCTGAAAGTGTTAAATCACCCCAAGGTTCTGCACCAATGGGATTAATGAAATCAAACATATCTTGATAACCACTACCATCCGTATCTATAGAGAATATATTCCCGCCACCATTGACAGCACCTGCAAATGTCATTCCATATAAAAGATTTCCATAAAGCGTTAATGAGCCATAGGGAGAAGCTCCTGTTTCACGTGCCCCATCAAAATTAAACATGTCTTTACAACCGTTCCCATTAGTATCTAGAGAGAAAATATTTCCCTCTATCCCACCTTGAATTGTCATTCCATATAATTTGTTATTTGAAAGTGCTAATGAACAACGAGGCCACATTCCATTGTCTGGGTTTAAATTACTGAAATTATATAGGTTTTTAAATTCGCTCCCATCCGTATCTATAGAGAATACATTACCATATATACCCTCTTCACTTGTCATTCCATATAAAACTTTACCCGAAAAGGTTAACGAGCCAAAAGGGTAGGAACCTTTATAACCATTGAAATCAAGAAGGTCTTTATAGTTGCTCCCACTGCTATCTATAGAAAAAACACATCCATAGTTATATAGCCCTCCTTCTGACGTCATTCCATAGAATTTATATCCAAATAGAGTTAATGAACCAAAGGGGGCTGCTCCATTCGTACCATTAAAATCAAGTAAGTCCCTATAGTTGTTTCCATTCGTATCTATTGAGAAAATACAACCGTCATTATAGGCCCCTCCGCCACTTGTCATTCCATATAATAATTTACCTGAAAGGGTCGGTTTACCCCAAGGCTCGGAACCATTAATGCTATCAAAACTTAATAGAAGTTTGTAGTTTTCCCCAGTTGTATCTATAGAGAATACGCAACCATGATTATGAGCGCCTCCATATCTTGTCATACCATACAAAACTTTTCCGGAAATGGTTAAAGAACCATAAGGAGATGCACCATCGGAGGGAATAGTACCGAAATTATGAAGAACAATGTATTGTCCTTTACTTATACCTATTCCTAAAAAGGCTAAAGCAAAAAATAAAATAGGAAGTTTTTTCATCTGATTTTTCTTTAATAACAGACTTTACTGTCCTTTATTGTGTTGCACAAATATATGGCCAATGCGTAGCATTTGTATGGCAAATGGGGGGTTGTTTTACACCGCCTTTTTACAACACACTGAAAACCAAAATATTAAGCCCGATGAATTTGTCAAAAGTGTAAAATATAGTAAAGTATCGATTGAGCTATATGATATAAACTATGAGATATAAGATGGTATATGAACTCCGCTCATAGCTTATATCTTATAGCTCAGGTCTCCTTCCTGAATATATTATTAGTATTGGCTTGTGCCAGCGGGGTAACCACAATATCGCTGATGTTTACATTGGCTGGGCGCGATGCCACAAAATAAATAACATCTGCAATATCAATAGCCGTAAGGGGTTGCAGGCCATTATATACATTCTTGGCTTTGTCTTTATCCCCATGAAAGCGCACTACCGAGAACTCCGTTTCGGCCATACCCGGGCACACGCTGCTAACACGTATTCCGTGTGGCAGCATATCAATGCGCATGGATTTGGTGAGGGCATCTACCGCGAATTTAGTGGCGCAATACACATTGCCGTTCAGGTAGGCTTCCTTCCCAGCCGTTGAGCCAATATTGATAATGTGCCCTTTTTTATTTTTTATCATCATGGGAGCCACACAACGTGTAACATATAAAAGTCCTTTTACATTGGTGTCAATCATTTTATCCCAATCATCGGTATTGCCATCCTGAACGGGGCCAAAGCCGCTGGCAAGTCCCGCATTGTTTACCAGTACATCTATATTTTGCCATTTTGCCGGAAGTCCGTAAATACTCTTTTGGGTTTCTGCATTATTACGTACATCAAAATTCAGGGCAAACACTTCGGCTCCACACTTCTTTGCAAGCTCATCAGCCAATGCATCGAGACGCTCCTTCCTCCGGCCGGTAATAATTAAATCGTATCCGTTTTTTGCAAACTCATGAGCTGCAGCCTCGCCAAATCCCGACGTAGCTCCCGTAATCATTACTATCTTTTTCATGTTGCTTATTTTCCGGCAAAATTAGAAATATCTGCGAAAGTTATACCATATAAACCATGCAATTTCCTACCTATATATTGGGCGCTTCCTCAACTTATAACTATTTTTTCTAACTTTGTGAGGTTAAGATGGGTACACGCATTAAAATATTATTCCTTTTTCTTATTTCCGGTTTTGCTATTCCTGCACTAGCCGGAAATCCGGAAGCATACCTCAATTTTGCAACCTTCCATACACCTGCCGGGAAGGATTATTTTGAAACATACCTGTCGGTTATGGGCAATTCGCTGAAGTTTGTAAAAACAGCCAGAAATAAATATGCAGCCAAAGCACATATTACCTTATCCTTTAAACAAGGAGACAGTGTTATTGCTTCGGCTAACTTTAACGTACTAAGCCCGGAAGTGAGCGATACCCTTGCCAAACCCAATTTTATTGATGCGCATAGGTTTTGGCTCCCCAAAGGAATTTATACGCTCGTATTTACCCTCGATGATCCGAATGACAATTCTCATAAAACCATTACCGGAAAACAGGCTGTGCATGTGGGTTATCCCGCCGATACAGTAAGTGTTTCCGATGCTGAGTTTCTCAGCTCTTTTACTCCATCCTCTAATTCAGGACCCTATAACAAGTGCGGGTATTCATTAATTCCTTATGTGTTTCAAGATTACCCACAGGGGGTGAACAGGCTATGCTTTTATTGTGAAATATATAATACCATAAAATTTATTCCGCGTGAAAAATTTACTATACAATATTCCATAGAAGATGATGGAGCCCATTCCCTCAATTTATCCGGTTATTTTAGCGGTTCCGCGCAGCGGGATGCTGATACAGTTGTCCCATTTATGGCGCAAGTACCATTGAGCAATTTGCCTACCGGAAGTTACAACCTGGTTGTTTCTGTTATTGATATAAACAATCATACGCTTGCTAAACACAAATACAGCTTTACAAAAGAAAATCCGAATGTAAAATCCACACATATTCCTTCCGGATTTGCCGTTTATATGTCAAACAGGGACACGCTGGAGGAATGTATTCATTGCCTGGCCCCCATATCAAAAAACGATGAACAAGGATATGTAATAAGCGATAGCCTTAATTTTGTAAGCATGGCGGAGTTAAAGCGCTGGTTTTATTATTTCTGGCAATCCCGCGACTCACTTCATCCACTGGATGCCTGGCAAAAATACCTGACGGAAGTAACAAAAGTAGACAACTCCTTTAACATGCCGGGCCTTAAAGGTTACAGGACTGACAGGGGTAGGATCTACTTACAATACGGCCCGCCCAACATACGCGATGTTGAAAAGAATAACCCGGCAACTTATCCGCACGAAATTTGGCAGTACTATAAACTGCCGGATGGTGAAACAAATGTGAAATTTGTATTCTACAGTACTGCAGTAGAAACCAATAATTACGTATTGCTTCACTCTACCGCAACCGGCGAAATACATAATCCGCAGTGGCAGTCTGCGCTTTACAGCACCGTTGGGTCGGGGCTGCCATCCAATCTTGATAATGAAAAAGTACCCGATCAAATGGGGGAAGATGTGAACGACGAGTTTAATAACCCCCACTAAATTTTATTACAGCAACATAGCGTGGAAAAGAAATGCCGTGTGGCGGTAATAATTTTAAACTGGAACGGGAAAAAATTTCTTGAACAATTTCTTCCCAAAGTTTGCGAGTATTCCAATGCCATAGCGGATGTTTATGTGGCCGATAATGATTCCACAGATGATTCCATTTCGTTTATCGAAAATAACTTTCATCAGGTTCACATCATCCGTAATCCAAAGAATGGAGGCTTTGCGTATGGCTATAATGCCTCCCTCGGAAAGATTGATGCGGAGTATTATATTTTGTTAAACTCGGATGTGGAAGTCACCAAAAACTGGATTGAACCCCTTATTGCACTAATGGATAAGGACACTACCATTGGAGCCGTTCAACCTAAAATAAAATCTTTTACCAGTCCGGGATATTTTGAATATGCAGGTGCAGCGGGCGGTTTTATTGATATTTATGGCTATCCGTTTTGTCGCGGAAGGATTTTTGATACCATTGAAAAAGACGAAAAACAATATGACGCTGAAAAAGAAATTTTTTGGGCTACCGGTGCCTGCCTCTTTATCCGCGCTAATATATACCATGAGCTGGGCGGCTTTGATGAGGACTTGTTTTCTCACCAGGAGGAAATTGACCTTTGCTGGAGAATGAAACTATACGGGCATAAGGTCATGTTCTGTCCCACATCGGAAGTGATGCATTATGGAGGCGGTATGTTACCCAAATCGAACCCATTTAAAACCTATTTGAATTTCCGCAACAACCTTATTATCCTCTGCAAAAACCATCCGTCGCGAACCTTAATTTGGAAAATATTTGTCCGTATGGTGCTGGACGGTATTGCAGCTTTGCGCTTTTTATTTATGGGAAACAGCAAAGATACGCTGGCCATTATAAAAGGGCATTTTCATTTTTACGGAAGCCTGCCTAAAACATTGCGAAAAAGAAAAGCCCTCAAAAAACAGTATTTAAAGCCTGTTTCCTGTATTTATAAGCGAAGCATCGTTAAAA
>Ga0302280_1000935_pt1 | contig 25331 bp, 27 predicted proteins | sample III_Fen_E1_1_FD_198771 | JGI IMG/M metagenome (GOLD analysis project Ga0302280, IMG submission 198771) | Peat permafrost microbial communities from Stordalen Mire near Abisko, Sweden - III_Fen_E1_1 | ecosystem: Environmental > Terrestrial > Soil > Wetlands > Permafrost | place: Sweden: Abisko... | reverse complement strand
ACTTTTGCCACTAATAACTATACTACTAAATAAAATTTAGTCAAGACTTTATCCACAACCGCAATAAACATAGTAGTTGACGGGCTTTTAAAAAAGCATAGTATAGTGCCAGAAACAAATGTAACCAAAGGAAAGGAAAACTATGCAAAAAACGCATGTTGGAAACATCGTAATCGTCCACACAGCCTTATGGCATGAAATCCTGCTTCTTCATAAACTACCAGAAAACGAAGCCGATAAATTGCGGAAACGCAAACGCGTCGGCATTAATTGCTGGGGTTTGGCAGGCGGGGCACGCAAGGAAACGGATACCAGTGATCGTCATGGTGCCAAGCGGGAAACATTCGAGGAAACGGGTCTTGTATTCGAACTCGATGAATTCGTTAAAATCGGCGTTCTTGAAGGTTTTCGACAAAAAGAAACCCTTGAACGTATTTGGTTAGCCCACATTTACAAAGTGAGAGCTACGCCGGAGATGATGTCTCAGGTCAAAATCAACCATCGGGAACATGATCAGCATCACTGGTTTCAAACACGGGCACCGGATGAAATACCCTGGGGCCAAATGATTGAATCCGACAAGTTGTGGTTGCCGGAACTTCTCAAGGATAAACGGCTGACGATTCAAGTCGTTTTTGACGGCGACGCCGAAAAAGTCCTCGACTGCAACTTCCAAGAAGCAGCGTTCAGTGAAAACGTGCTGGCTCATTAATCGTTCGTAAGTCAGCTCGAAATCAAAAACCGGTTCATCGCGAACCGGTTTTTTGCTTTTACAAAATATAATCAACTTATTTAAGTGATGTGCCACTCATCGCTTTCGGTTTTTTGAGTTCAAGCAAATCCAAAATTGTCGGAGCGACATCAGCGAGACCTCCATTTTTTAGTTTAATTTTTCCATATTTTGAAAGGTTACCGGCCAAAATACAAGGGACGAGGTTTGCCGTGTGTGCAGTATGAGCTGTTCCGGTCGCTGGATCAACATTTACTTCGGCATTACCATGATCAGCAATAATAATTGCAGCTCCGTCAGCTTTTTCAAGAGCTTCAATGACGCGTTTCAATTCTCTATCAACCGTTTCAATCGCTTTGATAATTGCAGGAACATTTGCGGTATGACCGACCATGTCCGGATTAGCAAAATTGATAAAAATGAAATTCGTGCCAGCTTTAATTTGCTCAATAGTTTTATCGGCGATTGCTTCCGCTCGCATTTCCGGAGCTTCATCGTGAGTTTTAATATCTTTTCGGCTGGCAAGCATGATGTGCTGTTCGCCTTCGTGCGGTTCGTTACGTCCACCATTTAGAAAATATGTAGCGTGCGGAAATTTTTCAGTCTCGGCAATGTGAGCTTGTGTTAAACCGGCGGCAGACACCTGTGCTGCAAGCGTCGTTTCAATTATTTTTGGTGCGAACGCAATAGGAAAATCATAATCGCGCGAATATTCAGTCATCGCCACAATAGGGATATTTCGAAAGTTTATACCATTAACTATTCCGGCTTTTTTCTTTTCAACCAATTTTTGTGCCAACATGCGCACGCGGTCTGCCCGAAAATTAAATATAAAAATACCATCATATTCACCAACGGGAGAGCCTTTTCCATGTACTCCTTCAATGACAACTGGCTCGAGCAATTCATCATTTTTTCCTTCGGCGTATATTTTTTCGAGATATACTGACGGTTTCAATTTTGTGATAATGCCACTGGTAGAATGCGATACGTGCATAGTGTGAGGTTCGAATATGACCGTTTCAGTTTTTTTGAGCCGATCCCAATTATTATCGCGATCCATAGCAAAATATCGACCGGAAAGGGAAGCGACGAAAATTTGTTTTCCGGATGGATCAATTTCGGCGATTTCTTTCTCCAGTTTTTTCATGAAACCGGCAGCGCTCTGTGGAGCGGTGTCGCGACCATCGGTAAATGCATGGATGGCAATACGTTGAACACCGGCTTTTTTAGCTGCTCGCAAAAACCCGTACAAATGATTTTGATGGCTGTGCACACCACCGTCGGAAACGAGTCCCATGACATGGAGAGTCGCGCCGTCTCCATTTTTGCCTGCAAGTTTTTTAACATGATTAAACAACGAAAGAATTGCTGGATTTTTGCTAAAATCACCTAATTTTACAGCTTTATCAATTCGCACCAAATCGGTGTCGAGAATCGCACCTGCACCGATAGTTGTATGTCCAACTTCGCTGTTTCCCATTTGACCTTCCGGCAAACCAACCGCTAAACCAGATGCTTCGAGCAGAGAATGCGGGCATTCGCGCCATAGTTTATCGAAAAATGGCTTGCGCGCTGCGGCTATGGCATTATCTTTCGAATCTTCACGATAACCCCAGCCGTCGAGAACGATGAGTGCGACTGTCTTTGTCATATTTATTTCCCAAAAATTTTCTTGCCTGGATACACTGCTTTTTTACCAAGAGCTTCTTCAATTCGGAGCAATTGATTATATTTCGCTACACGATCGGTTCGAGAAAGAGAACCTGTTTTGATTTGACCAGCACCGGAACCGACAGCAAAATCGGCAATCGTTGTATCTTCGGTTTCGCCAGAGCGATGTGAAATAATTGAGGTATATCCGGCCTTGTTCGCCAAATTGACAGCATCAATTGTTTCGGAAACAGTACCGATTTGATTAAGCTTAATCAAAATTGAATTAGCAATTCCTCGATCGATGCCTTGACCCAAACGTGTAATATTTGTCACGAATAAATCATCACCGACAATTTGAATACTGCCCTTTGCCCGAACAGGATTTTTTATGTCTCCACCTAATCGATCAGTCATTATTTTATAGCCATCCCAGTCGTCTTCGGCGAGACCGTCTTCGATAGAAATAATCGGATATTTTCCGCACAATTCGGCATACCAATCAACCATTTCCTGAGATGTCAGCGTTTTATTGTCTCGAACTAAATGATATTTGCCGTCTTTATAAAATTCAGTCGCAGCGGCGTCGATAGCGATAAAGACATCAATACCCGGACGATAGCCTGCTTTTGCAATTGATTCCATAACAACAACGAGAGCTGCTTCATTAGAAGAGAGGGAAGGAGCAAAGCCGCCTTCATCTCCAACTGTTGTAGCTAAACCGCGATCATGCAAAATTTTCTTCAAAGTTGCAAAAATTTCTGCACCTGCTCGTAATGCTTCGCGGAAATTCGGCAACCCTGCGGGAACAATCATGAATTCCTGAATGTCGGCACTATTTTCGGCGTGCTTGCCTCCATTAATAATGTTCATCATTGGCACCGGCAAGCGAATCGGCATATCGGTGTGCGCAATTTTTGCAAAATATTCGTAGAGCGGCAGACCTTTACTTTTCGCAATTGCATGAGAAAACGCCAATGAAACGCCCAAAATTGCATTTGCGCCGATGCGGCCCTTATTCGCAGTTCCATCAATAGCAATCATCGTTTTATCGAGCGTGCGCTGGTCAAAAGATTCACCGACGAGAGCTTTGCGGAGCGTACCGTTAACATTCGCCACTGCCTTCAAAACGCCTTTTCCACCATAACGAGATTTATCGCCGTCACGCAATTCTACGGCTTCATGCGAACCAGTCGAAGCTCCAGAGGGGACAGAAGCACGTCCAAACGAACCATCAGCCAGCACAAGATCAACTTCAACCGTCGGATTACCGCGTGAATCCAAAATTTCCCGTGCGTGGATGTCGCGAATTTTCGCAGAAATCGACAATACTGGAATATCTTTTACAGATTTCTTAACGACTTTTTTTGAAGTAGGTTTTGCAAGTTTTTTGACAGATTTTTTTGCTGCTTTTACAGTTGATGTCTTTGTTGGCTTTGGCATTATAAATTCGTTTTCGTTTATTTAATAATAGGTTGACCATTATACCGCATTTTTATGAAAAGAAAAAACCCGCACATTCCTCGCTTGAAGCGAAAAGTGCGGGCGTGAAAAAATAACAGACCGGTTTAATTTCTTGAATAATTTGAATACTCAAGAATATCGCGAAGACGACGAATATAAACGTCAGTCCTGCGATGCAACACTATGAATGCAAACTCGCAGACCCCGAGTGCCGTAAAAAAAGCAACGATAACCCAGTAGCTTACAAACATATTTCGGATAGACCAAAATAGGATGACGAGCACGGCCATAAGGACAATTACCGCCCGTTGCATCCAAACCAATTTATGAATGTTTTCCTTGATGATTTCCACCGCGGTTTTATGTGCTGACTTTGTAATGTTTTTCATCGTGCAATTTCCTTTCGTGGTTGATGATTGCTGCCATTTCCGCAATAATTTTTGGGTTGATTTCCGGTATATAGACCGGTGTTTTCGAGCCATTTTCCTTGAGAGCAAGAATTTCTTCAAGTTCCCGTTCCGTGAGTACTTTATTGCTTCCAATTTCCTTCACGCAGATGACTTTTTCCGGATCGTCAAAAACCCGTTTTGTCATCACGTCGTCAAGCGCAAAATGCAAGCCGGTCAAAAGATCGAGAACTTCTAATTTTAGAAATAACATAGGTTTAAATCCTTCTATTAAATTGTGGAGAACTATTGCATGTGCACAGTATCATTGAAAAATAGGAACGTCAAGTAACGAAACACTCTATAATTTGGTATATTTAATGACCACAAGCTGTAAACTATATGCCAAAAGACTATTACAAAACACTCGGCGTTGAAAAAAATGCTTCACAGGACGACATTAAAAAAGCGTTCCGAAAATTGGCGCAACAATACCATCCCGACAAAAAAGGGGGCAACGAAGCGAAATTTAAAGAAGTGAACGAAGCCTATTCGACATTGTCGGACGCACAGAAACGTCAACAGTACGATACATTCGGTTCGGCAGGTCCTGGCGGCGCGGGTTTCAATCCGGGCGCGGGCGGATTCGGCGCACAGGGTGGTGCAGGTTTCGGCGGTTTCGATTTCTCGCAATTCACTCGACAATATCAATCGCAAAACGGCGGTCAGGCTTTTGAATTTGATCTTGGCGACATTTTCGGAGATTTTTTTGGCGGAGGAGGCGGACGTCGCCGTCCTCGCAAAGGCGCTAACATCACCGTCGATGTCGAACTTTCATTTCATGAATCTATTTTTGGCGTCGAACGTGAAGTTACTGTCAACGGCCAAAAATTGAGCGTCACCATTCCGGCCGGCATTGAAAACGGTCAAGGTTTGCGCGTAGCTGGAAAAGGTGAACCAGGCGAAGGTGGCGCTGAAAATCTCCGTGGCGATTTGATTGTCCGCATCTGGGTCAAAGATCATCCGACCTTTCGAAAAGAAGGCCTCAACCTTGTCATGGAACTGCAAATCAAACTAACAACGGCTTTGAGCGGCGGCACCATCGAAATCGAAACAATTAATCCGGCAATCGACGGCAAAATCGAAATGAAAATTCCGGCTGGCACCACCAACGGCGAAATTCTCCGCATCAAAGGCAAAGGCGTACCCTACGAAACGCATGGTATCTTCACCGGCACAGCTCATGCAAAACGCGGCGATCTTTTGGTTGTGACACATGTCATTATGCCGCGCAAGCTTTCCAAACAAGCGGCAAAATTGATCGAGGAATTGAAAAAAGAGGGGATTTAGAAAAGATCTATTTTCTGATATCATATATCTATGTCCAAAAAAACTTTACTCTCTGGCGTGAAGCCGACCGGAACCGCTCATATCGGTAATTATTTCGGCGCGATGAAACAAATGTTGGATCTTCAAAATTCTGGCAATTACTCTTGTCTTATTATGCTTGCCGATTATCACGCACTCAACTTCATACAAAATGCTGAGGAAATGCGCAAATTAACATTCGAACTCGCTCTCGACTATCTCGCTATCGGCATTGACCCGAAACAATCGGTTATTTTCAAACAATCTGATGTTTCTTCACACACGGAACTGGCCTGGATTTTCGATACAATTGTGACCATGCCATATTTGATGCGCGCGCACGCCTTCAAAGACGCCGAAGCAAAAGACAAAGAAATTAATGTCGGCACGTTTAATTATCCGGTGCTCATGGCTGCAGACATACTATTGTATGGTTCGGACGTCGTGCCGGTGGGACAGGATCAGAAACAGCATATTGAATACGCGCGCGATATTGCGCTGAAATTCAATAATATTTTCAAAAGTGAGACCTTCAAATTGCCCGAGCCGATCATCATGGAAAATGTCGCGACCGTACCGGGCATCGACGGACGAAAAATGTCAAAAAGCTATGGCAATATCATTCCGTTGTTTGCTACACGCGAACAAATTCAAAAAGCAGTAATGGGTATCGTCACGGATTCCGGTGGTCCAGAAGCAGGCGGTATTCCAATGAACGTCTATAATATTCATCGACTCATTAAAACAGAAGCGGAATTGAAACCTATCTATGAAAAAAATAAAGGAAAATATAAGGCTCTCAAAGAATCACTGATTGAAGACCTCGATATATTTATAAAACCTATACGCGAACGTCGCGAAAAACTGGCGCAAAATCCAAAAAAAGTCTGGAAAATCCTAGAAACTGGGGCTAAAAAGGCAAATAAAATGGCTACGGCAAAAATAGATGAAACAAAAAAGGCAGTTGGTGTGCTCTAAAATAGGCGACTCGGTCACGATACTCTTCACAAAAACTGATTTATATAGTCCTTCGATTATTTTATCAAAATTTTAACTTTTCTTTAGAGAAATTTCATTTCGTTTTGCTACGATCATGGTATTATTAAGTAACAATAATTTCATGACAATCGAACCGAAAACTACAAAATATGTGGAAACAGCAGTAGATCGTGCTATAGAACGCAAGATGAACGTTTTGGATAAAAATATAAAAACATACGTTCACGACCTAAATGAAGAGAACAAGCGCCACATGGCTGCTTTAAAAGAATTCTTTCACGATGAAGCGAACGGCCTCGCCAGACTTATTCAGGAACGTCCGACGCGTGACGAAACACGCGAAATTACCCATGAAGAAATCGAATCCAGTCTTCGCCCAATCAATGCAAAATTAGATTTCTTGAACGAGGAGCGACATGCAATGCTGGATGCGATCGCAGATATAAAAGCATAAAAACATGTCATTCATCGTAAAACAAGAACATTTTGAAGGTCCACTCGATCTTTTACTGTCGCTCATTGAAAAACGGAAACTTTTCGTTAATGATATTGCACTAGCAAAAGTCACAGATGACTTCATCGCACATATTCAGACAGTCGGACAATACCCGATGGCAGATTCGGCGAACTTCATTTTGATTGCATCGACACTCTTGCTCATTAAATCAAAATCGCTTTTGCCGACGCTTGATTTGACTGGCGAAGAAGAACAGGGGATTCACGACCTCGAAACACGACTCAAAATCTATCAAGAAATTAAAAATATTAGCTTGCGGGTAAAAGCCATGTTTGGTAAAGACATTATTTTCCAGCCTTCACAGGCGCGTCCCAGCGATCCTATTTTTTCGCCGGACCAATCGATGACAATCGCCGGTTTGTCGGCTTCGATTGCAGCCCTTATTCGAGCGTTACCTAAAAAAGAAATGCTGCCAAAAGCCGTCGTCCAAAAAGTGATAAGTCTCGAAGAAATGATCGGCCAACTGACCGAACGAGTCACAAAAAGCTTGCGCATGAGCTTCAAAGATTTCGCCAAAATGGGGGACAAAGGTGCCGCAGAAAGCAAAGAAACAAAAGTCCACGTCATCGTCAGTTTTTTAGCGATGCTCGAACTAGTAAAACAGGGAATTATCAATGTGACACAAGAGGAACGCGCCGGACATAGCCATGGCGACATTCATATGGAAACACGCGAAGCTGGCGTGCCGCATTATACGTAAACGAGCTTTTCCTGTGATATAATTCGAACATGACTCTCGACGCACAAATTGAAGCCGTGCTTTTTTGGAAAGCCGAACCTATTTCGGTGAAAAAATTAGCATCCACGCTTGAAAAAACTGAAGACGAAATCTGTGCGGCGATTGCGGCTCTGAAAATAAACTTGCAAAACCAAAACCGCGGACTAACTCTCATTGAATTAGAGGACGAAGTGACTCTTGGAACATCAAAAGACATTTCCGCGCTCATTGAAAAACTTACAAAAGAAGAACTCGTCAAAGACCTCGGCAAAGCCGGCCTCGAAACTCTCTCAATTATTCTGTATCAGGGACCAATTACTCGTTCAGAAATCGATTATATTCGCGGTGTGAATTCTCAGTTTATCGTGCGAAATTTGCTTGTACGAGGACTCATTGAAAAGGTCGAAAATCCAAAAGACCGGCGAGCATTTTTGTATAAATCATCATTTGACCTCCTGTCATTTCTCGGTATTTCAAATATTACTGATTTACCCGATTATGAAAGTGTCCGAAAAAATATAGAATCGTTCAAGACAGCATCGACAGAAGAGGCTGGAGTTGTTAAACAAGACATAACCTCCGAAACAAAAATAGAATCGAATGAAAAAAACGGCGAAAATTGACAAACTGTTTTTGGCGTCGGTCATCGTCCTCGCGCTGGGCGGTTTTTTCATATTTACGTCGGCGTCTCTTGGCTTGCTCGCCCAAACGAATTCGATTTTCGGTTCGGTGACAATGACGCAATTCGTCAGCCTTATCGTAGGTCTTGCCGCATTTTATATTGCGTCGAAAATTCCATACACGTTTTGGAAAAAAAACGCTTTCTATATTTTAATTGCGGCAATTGCACTCAATTGTGTTTTGTTTATTCATTCATTGACGCTTGTATCTGGCGGTGCCGGACGGTGGATCAATCTTAAATTCATTACGCTCCAACCGTCAGAATTTTTGAAAATTGCTTTCATTATTTATTTCGCGGCATGGCTCGCACATGTAAAAGATAAAGTGGCGAGATTTAAATATGGAATAGCACCGTTTCTGATTTTAACCGGAGTCCTCGGCGTACTCCTCTTGGCTCAAACAGACACATTTACCTTGGCCGTTATTGTTGTGACCGGTGCGGGAATGTTGATTGCGAGTGGGGCGAAATTAAGCCATCTCGGTCTCATTGTCCTTATTGGAGCTGTTGTTGTCGGTGGAGTTATAGCTACACGCCCATATGCACGCCAACGAATTGACACATACTTGAATCCAGCCGCTGATCCACGTGGTTCTGGTTATCAAATTCAACAATCGCTCATTGCTGTCGGTTCCGGTGGAATTTTCGGCCGCGGCTATGGACAAAGCGTTCAGAAATTCGGCTATTTGCCCGAACCAACAGGGGATTCCATTTTCGCCGTCGAAGCCGAAGAATTCGGTTTCGTTGGTGCAGTTGTGTTGATCGCACTTTTTGTCCTATTTGCCGCACGTTCATTTAAAATTTCCGTCCGAGCTCCAGATAGTTTCGCGCGCCTAACCGTTCTTGGTATCGCCATACTCGTCGTCGTCGAATCATTCGTGAATGTCAGCGCTATGCTCGGCGTCATACCATTGACCGGCAAGCCATTACTTTTCGTCTCCCACGGCGGCACAGCCCTCATCATTATCCTCGCCGCCGTCGGCATTATTGCGAATATTTCGAAGTATCAGAAGAAGTGACCACCAACACCTGCATTATACAAGCATATTGTACGGCTCTCTTGAGTCATATGTTATACTAATCGAATGAAAATCCTATTAACAGGCGGCGGGACTGGCGGACATTTTTATCCGATTATTGCCGTGGCGGAAGCAATTCAAGAAGAAGCGAAGGATCGAAAAATTCTCAATCCGCAACTTTTTTATATGGCGCCGACACGCTACAATCCGCGCGCACTTTTCGACAATGAAATCGAATTCATTCACGTGCCGGCCGGAAAAATGCGTCGTTATTTTGATCTTCGTAATTTTACCGACATCTTCAAAACTGGTTACGGCATTATTTCCGCTATCTTTTCAATGTTCGGCACCTATCCCGACGTCGTTTTTGGAAAAGGAGGTTATGCCAGTTTCCCAGCTTTGCTTGCCGCACGATTGCTTCGTATTCCAATCATAATTCATGAATCCGACAGTAAACCGGGCCGCGTCAACAAATGGGCTGCGAAATTCGCAATACGTGTCGCTGTTTCATATCCTTCTGCGGCTGAATATTTTAATAAAGAGCTCGGTACAAAAGCCCTCGTTAAAGACAAAAAAGATCCAAACTTCGGCAAAAGCAAAATCGCTTATACCGGAAATCCTGTGCGAAAAGAAATCATACAGCCACTTTCAAACGGAGCAAAAGAATATCTTCATCTTGAAGAAAACTTGCCGATTATTTTTATCATCGGTGGATCACAAGGTTCGCAATTTATTAATGACGTAGTTGTTGATGCAGTCCCAGAATTGATAAAACGGTATCAAATAATCCATCAAACTGGACGTAAAAATTTCCAAGACGTCAGCACTGTTTTACAGAGCATTCTCAAAGACAACCCGGACGCTGCACATTATAAACCTCTCGATTATTTAAACGACTTGACGATGCGCATGGCCGCGGGTGCTGCAAACATTGTGGTATCGCGCGCGGGCTCTTCAATTTTTGAAATTGCAGCGTGGGCAAAACCATCGATCATCGTTCCACTCAACACTGCAGTCAGCCACGATCAAACTGAAAACGCTTTTTCATACGCACGCTCAGGTGCATGCAGTGTCATCGAAGAGCACAATATGACGTCTCATATACTGATCGCTGAAATCGACAAAATCATAGGAAATCAAGCACTCCAAAATAAGATGATACAGGGTGCCAAAAACTTCGCTCGAACCGATTCAGCGCGCGAAATAGCAAGAGTTATACTCGAAATTGCTATAAAACATGAAGTGTAACTATATATTGAACTGTTTGATAGGGGGGACAACTTGCGCTTTTCAAAACAAAGAACGTGGTATAATGGGTGTAAACGCAGCGTAATATTATGCGTCAAATATGTGTACTAGTTAAGTAAGATTATTAGGCTATTTTAATTTTTTAGAAAAATATGCAACCACAGAATAAAACAAATCCATGGACATGGATTATAATCGTCGTCGTTATCATTATCGTTATCATTCTCGGCTTCTACTTCTTGAGTGGAAACAGCAGTGCACCAGCTCCTGTAGCTACCACACCTGTAACGACAAGCCAGCCTGCACAGACAGGTCAAGCAAACCGCATCTCAGTCACTGATCAGTTCCCAGGAAATATTGTCTATGTTTCATCTGTACAACTCGCGTCTCCAGGTTATGTAGTTATCAAAGCTGACAATAATGGAACACCGGGCGCAGTCATCGGCACAAAAGCATTTCCAGCAGGAATAAATCCAGGTCAAGTCAATCTCACAAAATCAATGATTGACGGAGGAACATATTACGCTGAACTTTACTCGGATGCTGCAGCTACACAACCTATTCTTGATTCAAATGGCAATGCTATCTTAGCAACATTCCACGCCAGCGCAAACGCTAACTCTAATTTGAAGGGTTAATCTATTCAGAAAATTACAATAGTTTAAACATACAAGCGCTCGTAAAAAGGCGCTTTTGTGTTAAAATACCGAGATGTCAAAAAACGACAATTCTGAAAAGCCAGCAAAACCAATTGTAACTCGTTTTGCCCCGTCTCCAACGGGTTTTATGCATATCGGCGGCGTTCGAACTGCTCTTTTTGCATGGCTTTGGGCTCGAAAAAATAATGGTACGTTTATACTTCGCATTGAGGATACAGACAAAGAAAGGGAAGTTGCTGGTTCAATTGAGCATATTCAAAAATCGTTGACGTGGCTTGGTATTGATTGGAATTTTGGACCGGATAAAAAAGGACCATTTGGTTCTTGTATTCAATCGCAACGTCTCGACACATACCGTGAATATGCCCATAAATTAATTGAAAAAGGTTTGGCATATCCGGATCCATATACACAAGCGGAAATTGAAATTTTCCGCAAACAAGCGGAAGTTGAAAAACGACCGTTTTTATATCGTAATCATCGTCCAAAAACTTTTGAAAAATGGGACGGTACAAAACCGCTTCGTTTAAAAGTTCCGGAAATTAAACGCTATAAATGGAATGACGTCGTACGCGGAAATTTGGAAGCGGGTGAAGAAGCACTCGATGATTTTATTTTGATAAAAGCCGACGGTTATCCGACATACAATTTCGCACATATTATTGATGATTTGAATATGGGTGTGACGCATATTTTACGTGGCGATGAATTTATTTCCAGTACGCCGCGTTTTTTGAGTCTGTATGACGCACTTGGCATTGTGCCGCCAGAATTCGTGACATTGCCACCGATTCTACGTGACGATCGTACCAAAAAACTCGGCAAACGTGATGGAGCAAAAGATATCCTCGAATACAAAACTGAAGGCTTTTTGCCAGATGCAATGGTCAATTTCTTAGCTTTAATCGGCTGGAATCCAGGCGGAACTGAGGAAATTATGAACAGAAAAGAGCTTCTGACCCAATTCAGCCTCGAAAAAATTCAAAAATCTGGCGGAGCATTCAACGAGGAAAAATTGCTGTGGATGAATAAAATGTATTTGGCAAAATTAAGCGACGAAGAATTTTTGAAGCTCGCAGAAAATTTCATACCAAAAAATATTTTTAGAAACCCCACAGATGCAAATAAAATAAAAAAAATTTTGCCTCTTATTCGGGAAAAAATTCACGTCGTTAATGAGATACCAACACTTTTTGAAACCACAGGAACAGGGGAGTCAAGTGGCGAATTATCATTCGTCTCTGCCCCGCTTCCATATTCAAAAAACGCCCTCGTATGGAAAAAAGAAAAAGATATAGCAAATGTTGCAACGCATATTAATGCTGTCGTAAAAATTTTTGAATCAATGAGCGATTCCGAAATTGATTTTACTGCAGATAAAATCAAAACTGCAATCTGGCCGTATACCGAATCAATACCTGCCGAAGACGGCGGTCGCGGCAGTGTCCTGTGGCCAATGCGCTTTGCATTGTCGGGAAAAGAAAAATCACCTGACCCGTTCATCATGTCGGCAATCATTGGTAAACAAGAAACCCTTGTACGTCTTGGTGCAGCTCTTAAACTGATAAAAACGACCTAATATCAACTGTTTAAAACTTTGCGTTGCCATTGAAATTGCTGTGATATAATTGCACCATGAAAATTAACAAACAAAGGGGAATTGTCCGTACTATCATTATCATCGTCATCGCTCTACTCGTCGTAAGCTATTTCGGTATCAATATCCGCCAAGTCGCGACCTCTCCGACATCTCAAAGCAATTTCTCTTATGTTTGGGGCGGTATTACATTTGTTTGGGACAATTATTTGAGAACTCCAGCGACCGATGCTTATGATTTCTTTATTACATATGTTTGGGATCCTTCAATCGCTGATATAAAACGAATTGATTCAGGCCAATTACCAGCAGGAGAACAGAACGTGAATCCATCCGCTTATCCAACACCGCCAGCGACCATATAAGCCAACAATCCCCTATAGCCTACATAATCGTGTCGCAAAAGGTATATTGTGCGACACGATATAGTGAAGTCCCCTCTAGTCATTCATACAGATAATATAAAAACCGGAACTCTTTCGAATTCCGGTTTTTATATTCCCCTCAAAGAAATTCCGAGAAAATTTTGTTTGAAACACTACGAGATTACTTAACCGCAATTGCGGCTTCAGCGGCTGCGACCTGATTCTGGTACTGAGTTATCGCATATGATTTGCTCCAACATGCAGAAGATGCGCTCCAGGGGGCTGCACCTTGCGTTTGATAGAGATACGCCGCATAAGCTACATTCCCTTCAACTGTATCGATGTCATAGCCTAATGAAGCGGCTTTGGCACCCTGATACTGCTCGTTGATCTGCATAACGCCGATGTCTTGGCTATCTTTCAAGCCATGAAGAACTTCACCGGTTTTCGGATCGTATTGTCTGAAGGTCGATTCGCAACGGGCGATGTCGACCAAGAGCGGGTCAGCAGCATACTGAGTCTTCACATAGGCTTCAACACCCGTATTATCGGTAAAAGCCGTAGTCGTCGAAATAGCTACGACAATAGGCGCAGATTGGCTCGAAGAGGCCGCGAGAGCGGCATCCTGAGCTGTTGTTGTCTGTGTTGTCGTTCCATAGATTGACGATAGAAGCACAGCCGCACTCGTGATAAATTCAATCATATAAGTTTAAGCTAAGTTAATCTAATGGCTGGTTAATGGTCTAATAATCGTTATAACAAGCCTGTCGTTTCGGTATTTCAAACAAAAAATGAGCCAAATTAATGTCTCATTTATTGTCGTAATATACTAGCATCTTTGATTAAATTTGTCAATGGTTAGACCAGCTTTCACTAAGGGGGTCAAGTTGACTTTCATGGCTAAAAATGGTCTTTAAAAAGTGGTCAGAATACCCAAAAAAGTGATTGAAATTTGCTTTTTTTACGACCTTTTGGTATGATTTTCTGACTAATTCATAAATAGCAAAGCAAACACATGGCAACGAAAAAATCAGGCGGTTCAACGCAAAACGGCAGAGACTCCGGCCCACAGTATCTGGGGGTCAAAGTCAATGACGGCCAGAAAATCAGCACAGGATCAATCATCATCCGCCAGCGTGGTACTGATGTAATTCCGGGCAAAAATATCGGCATGGGTAAAGATCATACTCTTTTTGCCTTGAAGGACGGCATCGTCAAATTCGCAACCAAGCGCAAAATCAATTTCGACAACTCTATTTCTCGCAAAAAGACAGTTCACGTAATATAAATAACAAATACCTTTTCTCAAGGAACCGGCATACTTTTCTGTTGAAAAGTTACCTCACTCTCAGCTACCTTCGTAGCTTCCGAGAGTTCCTTTCGAAAAGGTATTTGTTATTTTGCCTTTACTGACAAGGTAAATTTTGCAGTTTTACCTTTAACTTTTACTTCAATAATATGATCGCCGACTTCCTTAATCGGTTTTTCGAGGACAATGAATTCGGGAGAAATCTGCAAGCGGGTTTGTTTCAAAATTTCAGGAATAATCTCGGTCTTGTGTATACCGGCGAAGAGACTTCCTTTCGGATTGGCTTTTTCAATCATTGTAACGGTTACACCATCAAGTCCAGTCAAATTTTTGAGTAGAAGCTCTTCTTGGACACGCTTGTCCCCTTCCTCGCGCGCACGGATATCTTCATTTTTCTTGAGAGCTTCAGGTGTGGCAGCAATTGCTAGACCCTTTGGAATGAGCATATTGAGAGCGTATCCATCGGCGATATTTTTCACCTCATATCGACGTCCGACATTTGCAATATCTTTTGTAAGTATAATTTTCATGGTCGTATTTTTCGCTTAATTATTATGGTTTTGCTTGTAAAAACGATTCAGCCTTCAACATTTGCGAATCCGTACCACTGGCAATGTCTGCATCCGTTACGGGAACATTGATATCAGGGTCCAGACCATTATGTGATAGGTTTGTTCCATTTGGTGTCAACCATCGAGCAACAGTGACCTTAAGCGAAGTATTCGATGTAATCGGAATCAATTCTTGAACGGAACCTTTACCAAATGTCTTCGTACCAATCAATGTGGCAACACCATGCTGCGACAATGCTCCGGAGAGAATTTCTGCAGCCGAAGCTGTGCCTCCATCAACCAAAATCACCATTTGTAGATTGCTATTGAAGATATTGTAGCCTTTGCTTTTGAATACTTGAGCGGGTTGTTTGCCGCCATAATCCTCGGTCACAACAACATCTCCAACCGGAAGGAACCAGCTAGCAATATCCCATGCCGCTTCCAAATAACCGCCCGGATCGCCGCGCAAATCAAGAATCAGTTTATGAGAACCTGATTCAACAAATGAACGCAATGCGCCTTGAAATAGAGTTGGAGAATCAGCAGTAAATGTCGACAACGTAATTGTGAAAATACTTGAAGGTCCTGTTCCAATTTGATTGGTGCTGACAGTTGGAATATTGATGACGTCGCGAGTGACAGGAATAACCAATGATTGAGCCTCACCTGAACGGACAATAGTTAATTTAACAACAGTTCCTTTTGGTCCACGAATAATTGAAGCGGCATCGTCAGCTGTCATATTTGTCGTGCTCGTAGCGTCAATTTTTGTAATGATATCGCCTGCACGAACGCCGGCTTTTTCGGCTGGACTGCCCTTTAGCGGTGCGACGACAATAAGTTCACCTGCTTTCACGTCAATTTCCATACCAACACCTTCGAAATCGCCTTGAATCTGATCCTGAAAATCTTGATTTTCCTGAGGAGGAAAGAAAACCGTGTATGGATCACCGTAGCTTGCCGCCAAACCCTGCATAGCACCGTAAATTTTCGTCTGGGCACTCGTAGACGAAGCTGCGACATATTTATCATCAAGAATTTGCCAAACCTGCCAAAATGGGGCGAACTGCGATTCGGTTACTAATGAAGTGTTTGCACCAGGAAAACCTGAAGTATTGGATGAGAGACCGTCTTGGTAGCCAAAATGATGCCCGACATAAAATGTGACTGAAATTATAACCAGCCACATGACACTAACCGCGATACGTACAGTATTTTTTTGCATGCGTTCCATTATCGCAATCTTTGCTATATAATACAAGACGACATCTTTTTATTTTTATGATACAAAAATATCCGTACAAAGACCTCACATGGATTCACGCCGAGTCCCCCACTTCTGAAGAAGTGGCAAATCTGGTCAAGGAATACAATCTCCATCCTCTCGTCGGCGAAGACATGCTCTCGAAATTCTCTCGACCGCGTTCCGAACGATATCCAAACTATATATATCTCGTTTTGCGCGTTCCGATCAGATCAAAAATACCGCCGACCGCAAAAGGTCACACTCACAATGCCTATTTCATTGACGAAAAAGAAATCGACTTCGTTATTGGCAAAAATTTCATCGTCACATCGGAATTTAGCGTCATTGAACCTTTGCATAATTTTTCAAAAGTCTTCGAAACTGATTCGATTTTAAATGCAAGTAAACACCGCACTGGTTCGGATGAAAATCTGCGCGTCGAAGGTTCACATGCTGGTTTTATTTTCTATTACATGATGAAGCGAATCTATTCATTTATGGAAAATGATCTATCGAACATGCAGCAATCAATTTTAAATGTTGAGACCGAAATTTTTTCTGGTAATGAACGCCATATGGTCGAGGAATTGTCGAATTTATCGCGCGAATTGATTGATTTCAAACAAGCCAGCAATACCCATCGCGAAGTGATTGAAGCTTTCGCACCTATGGCTCACGGATTTTTTGGTCTCGATTTCCGCCAATATATTGAGGACATTTTGAAGGAATACGCAAAAATCCACGAACTAACCGCAAACAACCGCGAACTCGTCAATGAATTGCGCGATACGAACGATTCGCTCCTCTCCGCAAAACAGAATGAGGTCATGAAAGTTTTCACCGTGCTCGCCTTCTGTACATTTCCATTGACATTAATCGCAAGCGTCTTCGCTATGAAAACTGAATATACGCCGATTATCGGACAGCAAAACGATTTTTATATTATTGTTGGTATCATGATTGTGACTGCTCTGGCATTGTTCGGCTGGTTTAGACACAAAAAATGGATATAATGGTCGCACAAATATGCCGAAAAAATCCATAAACACTATCACAATCCACAATACCCTTTCTGGAAAAAAGGAAATTTTCAAGCCGCTCAAAAAAGGCCAAGTTACTATGTATAATTGCGGTCCGACTGTTTATGACTTCGCACATATCGGAAATTTTCGTACATTTATTATGAGCGATACCGTTCGCCGAGTTTTTGAATATGAAGGTTTTAAAATGAAGCAGGCCATGAATATAACCGACGTCGACGACAAAACGATTCGTCGCAGTAGTGAAGAAGGCGTAACACTCGCGGCATTGACCGATAAATATGAAAAATTTTTCTGGGATGATATGGCGTCGCTCAACAATTTAAAACCACACAAAATTTTAAGCGCACGTGGCAATGTGAATGAAATGATAAAAATGATCAGCGTGCTTTTGAAAAAAGGCATCGCCTACAAAACGGCCGACGGCGTCTACGTTAGCATCGATAAAGTTAAAAATTACGGAGCACTCGCCCATTTGAAAAATATTTCCGAAGAAAGCCACGAACACGGCCGCATCGCGAGTGACGAGTATGACAAGGAAAATCCGCGAGATTTTGCCGTGTGGAAATTCAGTGCAAATAAAGACAGCGCTGAAGAAGACGAAACTGTCGCATGGAATGCACCATTTGGTTGTGGACGTCCCGGTTGGCACATTGAATGTTCGGCAATGTCGATAAAAGCCCTCGGAAAAACCATCGATATTCACACCGGCGGCGTCGACCTTATTTTTCCACATCACACCAATGAAATTGCCCAATCCGAATCTGCGACCGGCGAAACTTTCGTCAAGTATTGGATTCACGGCGGCTTCATGAATGTCGAAGACGAAAAAATGTCAAAATCGAAAGGTAATTTCCTCAAACTCGCCGACCTCGTCGCCGAGCAGATTTCGCCGATTGCTTATCGATACTGGGTTCTAACCTCGCATTATCGTTCGCAAGTTAATTTTTCTTTCGACGCCGTCCGCGCCGCACAGACCGCGCTCTTTAAATTATGCGAAGACATCGTACGCTGGGGTGAAGATGAACAAGCTGCAAAAAAGAAATCAATCAAGATCGCACCAAACGAAACATATAAAAACGAATTCGAAGCGGCTATCACCGACGACTTCAATATGCCACAAGCCATCGCAATCATGTGGAAAGTGACAAAAGACTCTTCCCTGTCCCCTGCAGAAAAAAAGGCAACCGTCCTCGACTTCGACCGCGCCCTTGGTCTCAATCTAAAAGAAGTTTCAACTATATCAACTTCCCCACTTCTCAAAAAATCTGAAATTCCTCTTGAAGTAACCGTTCTCGCCGAAGCCCGCCTCGCCGCCCGCGTCGCAAAAGACTGGCCAAAAGCCGACGCCCTCCGCGCCGAAATCGAATCCCGCGGTTTTACTGTGAAAGATACCGATACAGGGTTTACTATTGAGGAATTATAGACAAAACGGTGTTGTCCCCATCTTATAAACATTTTAGAACTTCTTCATAACTTTTTTAGAATTTCTTTATCGTGTTAAAATAGCCACATGGCAACAGCATCTCCCTATTTCAAAGCACGCGATCTACGCATTCCTCCACAAAGTTTGGAAGCTGAAAAAGCATTGCTTGGTTCAATTATGATTCAACCTGAAGTGATGCACGAGATCATCGACGTTATTTCTGAACGCGCATTTTATGCAGACCGAAACCGACTCATTTGGCTTGCAATGCTCGACCTTCACACAAAAGCGAACCCGATCGACCTTCTTTCCGTTTCATCGCGTTTAAAAGAAAAAAATGCTCTCGACCAAGTCGGTGGCATGAGCTATTTAACCGAAATTGTCCATGGCGTGCCATCATCAAGCAATGCCAAATATTACGCAGAAATTGTCCAGAAAAAACACGTCATGCGCGACCTCATTTTGGCGTCAGAACAAATCGCGGAATTAGGTTGGAGTGAAGCGACAGACCTCGAAGAACTTCTCGATCAAGCCGAAAAACGGATTTTCGAAGTAACCAATTTCAGCGGATCACACAAATTCGTCGCATTGAAAGATACCCTCATGGGAACATGGGAACATCTCGAACATCTCAATAAAAATAAACACGAACTGCGTGGTGTTTCGACGGGCTTTCGTGATCTTGACTCTAAATTGGCTGGCTTTCAAAAATCAGACCTTATTATCCTCGCCGCACGACCCTCAATGGGTAAGACTTCCCTCGCTCTCGACATTGCTCGTAAAGCCGCGATCGAACACAATGTTTCCGTCGGTTTCTTCTCTCTTGAAATGAGCTCGCAACAGCTCGCGAACCGTATGCTTTCCGCTGAATCAAAAATTGATTCATGGAAATTACGAACGGGTACTTTTTCTATGGAACAAGATTTTGGAGCTATCAAAGAAGCAATGGATAAACTTTCTCAAGCTCCGATTTATATCGACGACCAAGCTGGCAACAACATTTTGAAAATGCGCGCTGTGGCGCGGCGTTTGAAAAGTGAAAAAGGTCTTGGCCTCATTATTGTCGATTATCTTCAGCTCATGGTTCCGACAAATAGTCGAGCAAATGACAACTTGGTTCAGCAAGTCACGGAAATTTCACGATCGCTCAAAAATTTGGCACGCGAATTGGATGTGCCTGTCCTCGCTCTTTCGCAGCTCTCTCGAGCAGTCGAAAACCGTGGCGGCAAACCTCGCCTCTCCGACCTTCGCGATTCCGGTTCCATCGAGCAGGATGCTGACGTGGTCATGTTTATTCACCGCGAAGCAAACGAAGAGGGTGGCGGCAAAAAAATGGACACCGAAATTCTCATTGAAAAACACCGCAACGGCGCAACAGGTGTTGTTAAACTTTACTTTGACTCTGAAAAGACATCATTCCTCGATATCGAGAAAAGCGACTTTGGTGGGTTTTAATTGAAGTAAAAACCGCGGTATACTTCAAGTATGGACGCGCTCAATAAACTAACCGAATATTTTCGCGAATTTCCCGGTATCGGCCCGCGACAGGCACGCCGTTTCGCTTATTTTTTGCTGACCAAATCACCATCATTTGCAGATGAATTGGCTCGACTTGTTGTCGAAATCAAAAAAAACATGCGCGTCTGCGATTCATGTTTTCGATTTTATGCCGGTAAATCAGGAACTCTTTGCAATATCTGTTCAAACACCGAACGTAAACATGCGGAACTAATGGTCGTGGCACGCGATGTAGATTTAGAATCCATAGAAAAAAGCAGCACATATAACGGGGTGTATTTTGTGCTCGGTGGCACCGTCCCCATTTTGGAAAAATCGCCGGAGACTCGTATACGATCGCGTGAATTATTGAAAAGGGTCGGCGAAGACAGCAAAACAGGTGGTGGAAAAAAAGTACCGAAAGAAATTATTTTATCACTGAGCGCTACACCCGAAGGCGAACACACCGAAGAAATTCTTCGTTCCCTACTGAAACCGGTCGCTGAAAAAAACGGCATTAAAATCACAGTCCTCGGCCGCGGACTCTCAACAGGAGCTGAACTCGAATATTCCGATGCTGACACAATTAAAAATGCATTGAAAAATCGCGCTTAATCGGGGTTGGTAGTATACTCAGTATAATGCCCGAAAATAAAATCCGTACCATATTCAGATTAAGCCTCATTATCAAGGCTATTCTTGCCTTATCCGAAGTAATCGTCGGCATCTTGGCATATTTCGTGACCCAGCAATTTTTGGTCTCTGTCATTACTATTTTGACCCATGATGAATTAATGGAGGATCCAAAAGATTTTATATCCAATTATTTAATTCAGACAGCCAAAAATCTTTCTCCTCATTCTCAACATTTTGCAGCATTTTATCTCATAAGTCATGGAATTATAAAAACCTGGCTCGTTGTCGGACTTTTGCGTAAAAAACTGTGGTACTATCCAACATCGATTGTTATTTTCGGTCTATTCATTGTCTATCAATTGATCCGTTTCACTTCAACACATTCACTATGGCTCATTTTGATTACAGTATTGGATCTTATAGTCATTGGTCTTACCGTGCACGAATATAATTATCTGCGAAAAAAATTCGATCAAGAGAAAAAATAGTAACAAAAAAAACCACCTCATACGAAGTGGTTTTTTGAATTTATTTATTTCAACGACTCAATTTTGACCTGATAGAATGGCTGGCGATGGCCGTTTTTTTTGAAGTATCGAGACTTCTGCTTGTATTTAATTACGTCGATTTTAGCTGCACGACCGATTTTAGAAATCGTGGCGTTGACCTTTGCGCCTTTAATGAAAGGTGCACCAATAGTTGTATCCGTGCCATTATCAACGAGCAAGACCTGATCGAAGACGACCGCGTCGCCCTCTTTGTGGTCACCTGCGAGTTTCTCGATTTTGACCTCCTGGCCAACGGAAACCTGATACTGTTTGCCTCCAGTCTGGATTACCGCGAATTCGCCTGTTTTTGCGTTTAGTTTTGCTGTTGTTCCGGCTGTTTTCATAGTGGAAATCATTATACACGAGCCTGAAAAAAGCGCAACTATAGCTCTAAATAAAGGTAGAACTCATTATTCCCCATTTACTTCCGGCTTCTCAATGAGCGCAATATCAATACCCGGAGCCTCGCCGGCGATGCGTAGGACGTCTTTATCCACCTTTTTAAGCTCTTTGCCCGAGTTATTGTAATGATTGACGACAGTGGCTAGAGATGTTCCTAATTTGACGTGATATTCCTCGTATTTTTTCATATGCGCGCCAAGCTGGCCGACATGTTTGACGATGTCTTTTGCGGTTTCTTCGATTTGCATTGCTTTCAAGCCCTGCAAAACGGTTTGCAAATATGCGAGGAACGATGTCGGCGAAACGATGATGACTTTGTATTTGCTCGCGGCGCGCTGGATCAAATTGTCAGTTTCGTCTGCAGCCATGCCAATTTTATTAACGAGAAGGTCGTAATAAATGGCCTCATGTGGAATGAACATGAAAGCAAACTCCATCGTATTTTCCGCAGGCCGGACGTATTTCGCTGTCTCCTGAATTCGCAGTTTCAAATCATTGACGAAAGCCTTTTCAAGTTTTTCTTTCTGCGCCGGATCTTTTTCTTCAACCAATTTATTGTAATTTTCGAGAGAAAATTTCGAGTCAATTGGAATTATTTTTTCCTTGACGAAAACGGCGGCATCCACGATCTCGCCATTTTTGAAAGCGTATTGCATCTGATATTGGCCTGGAGCCAAAACATTTTTCAGCAACGTTTCCAAATAATATTCGCCTAAAATGCCGCGATGTTTTGGATTTTTCAAAATGTCCTGCAGATTTTGAAGCTGGTCTGCGAACGACACGACTTGGCGATTTGTTTCGTCGAGCTTCGTCAGACCCTGCGTCACTTCGCGAATCAATTTTGCCGATTCCGACAATTGCGAACGCATTGATTCCTGAACGTTTCGCGAGGATTGATCGATTTTCGTATCAACAGTTTTCGTTAAATCCCCCACTTTCCGGTCAACAGTGCGCGACAATTCGTGCATATTTGTATTCATCTGGTCGAGTACCATTTTAATGCCAACGGCATCGGCGGCTTTCCGGGCTTCTTCGGCAGGATCAACAACATTGGCCGCGCCCGACTTCCCTTTGCGCAGAAAAAGCACGATCAAAACAATATTGACGAGAAGCGCAAGTACAACCAAAATAACGAGAATTGCGAGCATGAAATTGTGAGTTATATATGTTATTATATCAGTATGTCACTTCACGAACAAATTAAAAATCAGATCAAGGACGCAATGCGCGCGAAGGAAATCGTGCGTCTCGAAACTCTGCGCGGACTCTCGGCGCTCTTTACGAATGAACTGATCGCCAAGCAGGTCAAAGGCGACGTACCCGCTTCGGTCACAACACTTTCCGACGAAGACGCGCTCGCCCTTATTCGACGCAGTGTGAAGCAGCGAAAGGATTCAATCGATCAATTCGAAAAAGGCGGACGTCCGGAATTGGCGGAAAAAGAAAAAGCCGAGCTGGCGATTCTCGAAATGTATTTGCCGAAAATGATGTCACGCGAAGAAATTCAGAAAATTGTCGAAACGAAAATCGCGGCAAACGGTGGTGCGGTCTCTGTTGAAAAAGGCAAGCTCGGCCAATTTATGGGTCAAATTATGAAGGATTTGAAAGGCAAAGCCGACGGCGCTGATGTAAAAGCAGTCATTGAAAGTCTTATAAAATAAGGGGTTTATTGATGCTTGACTTTTGTCTTGAAAAGTAGTATGCTTTAGGTCAGTAAACAACCCAACATTTAACCCAAGGAAAATTATGAGCACATGCTCAATAAGTTCATTGACCCCCAGCGATTGGTTTGATCGGATGAGACAGGCAACGATACTACGTTCGGAATCTTCAAGCTCTTCGACTCAAACCGAGGAAAAGAATACTTCCGGATGGCGTCTCGTCGAAGAAAAACCCAAAGTAGAAAAACTTCCGCCGGCGTCGCGCCCGAAGGAAAAAAGGAAAAAAACCGGCTGCTTCCTGTCGTCCCAATACAGCGAACCACCGGAAAAGGACTGAAAAAGTCAAACGAAATAATCCCGCGCCGGCACTTTGTGCACGGCGCGGGATATTTGTTTTATTTAAGCGGCCACGTCTCGATAATAAGTGGTTGTTCCTTGTTGGCACCACCTTCCAAACTTCCCCATATTTCTTCGGTAACATACGGCATAAATGGATGCAATAATTTCAAAATTGTGCGATGTGCGTGGAGCAAAAACTGTCGGCGAGAAAGCTGATCTTGTGCGTCCCCTGTACCCGATACAACAACTCCGCCCGCACCGATACTGCCCAAAATTGGTTTCGATTCTTCCAAAATCTTGTCCGCAAATTCATGCCAGACATAATGATACAGTTTTTCGCCAACCAAATAAAATTTATATTCATCCATTTCACGAGTCGCTTCGGCAACAAGGGCATCCAATTTTTTAATATGCGCCACATCGGCCGCCGTCCATTTTTTGAAGTTCGGATCGTACGCAAGAGCTTTTTTTACTGCGACGCTTTCTCCATCAACTTCGGTCGCTGCTAAAATAAATCGTGTAATATTCCATAATTTGTTGGCGAAATTTTTGTAGGCTTTAATTTTATCTTCACCGATCTTGCTGTCATTTCCCGGACCGACCGCGACAATGAGCGACATTCGTACAGCATCCGCTCCGTATTTCGCAATCATGTCGAGTGGTTCGATGTTATTTCCAAGCGACTTGCTAATTTTTCGACCCTGTCCATCACGAACTAGTCCGTGCAAATAAACCGTTTTAAACGGAGCCTCGCCGAGCAAATATGCGCTCATCAAAATCATGCGCGCTACCCAAAAGAAAAGAATATCCGATCCTGTTTCAAGAATCGTTGTCGGATGATATGCGCGATTCACGGCAAATTCCTTTTCATCCGGCCAACCAAGCGTCGAAAACGTCCATAAACCCGAAGAAAACCATGTGTCGAGAGTGTCTTCATCTTGTTTCCAATCTTTACCTTTTGGAGCATCTACACCAACATAAATTTCATCCGGTTTTTGAGCGTCGCCTTTATACCATACCGGAATCCGATGTCCATACCAAATCTGACGCGAAATACACCAGTCGCGCAGATTTTCAATCCAATGCAAATACACTTTTTCAAAACGATCCGGAATTATAGAAATTCCGCCAGGCGCAACACTTTCAATCATCAACTCCTTTAATGTTTTATTTCCGCGGCTTGCGATTTTTTTATTTACCGCCACAAACCACTGCAATTTTGGCAAAGGTTCGATAATACCGCCGGTTCGCTCGGCAGTACTAATATTTTG
>Ga0302280_1000933_pt1 | contig 25372 bp, 25 predicted proteins | sample III_Fen_E1_1_FD_198771 | JGI IMG/M metagenome (GOLD analysis project Ga0302280, IMG submission 198771) | Peat permafrost microbial communities from Stordalen Mire near Abisko, Sweden - III_Fen_E1_1 | ecosystem: Environmental > Terrestrial > Soil > Wetlands > Permafrost | place: Sweden: Abisko... | reverse complement strand
TGTTTTGGTGCAGTATTCCTTCCACTTCACCCTACCAAGTATGCGGAAATGCTTGGCGCTAAAATGGATGAAACAGATGTAAAAGTTTGGCTTATAAATACCGGCTGGACAGGCGGTCCTTATGGTACTGGTCACCGAATAAGCCTGCCATATACCCGTTCGCTTATCAATGCGGCCCTTTCCGGGAAACTGGATAACGTAAAATATGAAAAGGATGCTATCTTTGGTCTTTCCATACCAGCTGAATGTCCTGCGGTCCCTTCTGAAATACTCCATCCGCGCAATACCTGGACTGATAAACAGGGATATGATACCAAAGCAAAATTGCTTGCAGGGCTATTCAATAAGAATTTTGAAAAATATGCAAGCTTCGCCAATGAGGAAATTAAAAGTGCAGCGCCTAACGCTAATTGATTTTTAAAATATAATAATTAAAAAGGCGGAGCAACAAACTCCGCTTTTTTTTTACATGCAGATATGCAATCGCAGGTCAAAAAAGTAGCCGTATTGATGCCCGTATATAATGGAGAGGCTTTTATTGCTGAAGCGATAGATTCAATTTTGGCACAGACTTTTACTGACTTTAATTTTTATATAATTAATGATGGATCTACCGATAATACGGTCAAGATCATTGAAAAGTATAATGACGAAAGGATAAGATTATTTTCTCTCGATAAAAATTATGGCATTTCAACAGCGTTGAATGATGGGATCAGGGAAATTGAAGAGCACTATATTGCCCGCATGGATGCTGATGATATTGCAGTATCCGATAGGCTGAAATGGCAAGCAGGCTTTATGGATAAGAACTCAGGTATTAGCATTTGTGGTGGGAATTTGAAAATAATTGGCAAGGAAGAAACATGGCGTTATCCCGTCGCCCACGAAGATATTGTGAGCACCATGTTTTTAAATAATGCGATGGCCCATAATACAATTATGATGCGGACGGATTTTGTAAAAAGCTTAGAACCGGCATACCATTCTGATTTTAAAGGCATGGAGGATTATGATTTGTGGTTCAGGATAGCTTCAAAAGGGAATTTAGCCAATATTGATAAAGTATTAGTGAATTATCGCCGCTCTCCCAAAAGTGTAACTATAGCTGAAAAGAAATATTTACGCTCATCGGCAATGGTTTTTTTTGAAGATAAATTTAAAATTTTAGGAATAGCCTTCACTGAGGAAGAACTTGCAGCCCATATAGATATCCATTTGAAGAACGAAGAGGAAATTAGTTTTGGGACAAAGCATCTGGATTGGCTTGGAAAACTTGAAAAAGAAATAAGCAGACTCGAAATTTACCCTTCCAAAGCGCTTAAAAGGGCTATTAGAAAAAAGAAAAATGAGGTTTTAAAATTAACCAAACTATAATTAAGCATTCCATGTTTGAGGAATTGATATAAAGAAGAGATGAGCAGAAACGGACGGGTCTTAGTAGCCATGAGTGGCGGAATTGATAGTACAGTAGCAGCAGTTATGCTAAAAGAACAGGGCTATGAGGTGATTGGGATTACTATGAAAACATGGGATTACCAGAATTCAGGCGGTAATAAAAAAGAAACGGGTTGCTGCTCACTTGATTCAATTAATGACGCACGCGCCATAGCCGTCGAGCATGGCATACATCATTTTATACTGGATATCAGGGATGAGTTTGGTGATTTTGTGATTGATAATTTCGTTGAAGAATATATTGCAGGTCGTACCCCAAACCCTTGTGTACTTTGCAATACCCATATAAAATGGCAGGCACTTCTAAAAAGGGCAGACAAGCTGGAATGCGAGTTTATCGCCACCGGCCACTATGCTAAAAGCAGAATTGAAAACGGCCGATATGTAGTGTCAAAAGGAACAGATGAGAACAAAGACCAAAGCTATGTGCTATGGGGCCTTAGCCAGGAAAGCCTGGCCCGCACAATGTTGCCATTAGGCAAGTTCCGCAAAACGGAAATTAAACAAATGGCATTGGATTGGGGATATGATGAATTGGTTAAAAAAAGCGAAAGCTACGAAATATGTTTTATCCCTGATAACGATTACCGCAGCTTCCTGAAAAGGAAAGTAGATGGCCTCGAAGAAAAAGTGGATGGCGGCAATTTTGTATTTATTGATGGCACAATAGTTGGTAAGCACAGGGGATACCCGTTTTATACGATTGGCCAAAGAAAAGGGCTTGAAATAGCCATGGGTAGGCCGGTGTATGTGATTGAGATAGATCCCAAAACAAATACAGTCTATCTGGGTGATGAGGAGCATTTGCAACGCAGGGGCATGCTTGTACATAATGTAAACCTGCAAAAATACGCAGAAATTAAGGATGGTCTTGAAGTAGTAACCAAAATCAGATATAAAGACGCAGGTGCATTTAGCTCTATGTTTGCGGGTGAAAACGGGGAAGTGAAAACAATTTTTGAACATGGTGTGATGGCAATAGCTCCAGGACAGTCGGCCGTATGGTATGAAGGAGAAGATGTGCTGGGTGGTGGTAATATCCTGAAAAGTTTTGAGGTGTAATTTGATGTTTTAAAATACTGTTTATCAGTATATGATTAGCGGCCCAGATCCTTATCAAATATTTTTGGGTATCAAAACGTTTATCTTGGTGTATCTTAGCAGAAAATTTGCATTTTGAGTGGATATGAAGAGAATCTTTATAATTCTTAGCGCCATTATTATTCTTGGATATTGTTTTGATTCTTGTAAAAAGGACAAATACGCTAACGTTTCCTCACAGAATATGGACTTCCAGTATTTTCCACTTAAAAAGGGTGATTCCATCATTTACAAGGTCGATTCCATCAAATACAATGTGGTAACCAATTTGATAGATACATATCAGTATTTTGTTCTTCAATACATACAGGATACATTTACAGATGGTTCCGGGCGTCTAGCTTACAGGCTAAACCGACTTTGGAAAAGGGAACCTTTGGATTCGTGGACCCAGGCGGGTGTCTGGCAAGAGCAATTAGTTGGTAGTTCTGCCCAAACTGTTGAGGAAAATATAAGGTACGAAAGACTTGTTTTCCCAATAGCCAACGGTATAAGCTGGAATGGAAATGCGTATAATAATATTGATACCAACCAATGGTACAATTATAACTATGTCAATGCCTTCAAGCCATGGAGTGGCGCTTATAAATCGTATGACTCAACCGTTACCATTATGCAAATAAATACGGATTCTACCAGTCCAAATAATTTTAATTATGTATATAGGCTATATGGCTATGAAGTATATGCAGCAAATGTAGGCCTGGTATATAAGATATTTACGTACGCTAACCATTCAAGCACACAGATAACCGGTTATGGAGAAATTATGACTATTCAGTATTGTTCTTATCATAAATAAGTGGGATGCGGATTGTTTTAATTTTGCTTTTGCTTTTTTGTGCAAACCGTCTGCTTTCCCAACCCCCACCATGGGAAATGTACTACGTACAGTTTTCTGATAAAAATAATAACCCATATTCCGCTGGCAATCCTTTGCAATTCCTTTCCCAGCGTTCTATAGACAGGCGTTCCAGGGAAAATATAGAAATAACAGAAGAAGATTTGCCAGTTAACCCTTCTTACGTTGACAGCCTTGAGAAAATATGCGATAAAATTGTTTTTACAACAAAGTGGCTCAATGGAGCAACAGTACAAATTCATGACATGGCACAGATTGCACTAATCGATAGTTTACCCTTTGTAAAATCAATTTCTGAAGTACATATCAAAACACCGGGCGATGGGTATTATGCCCTTGAAAAGAGCAATATGCTGGCTGCCGTCAGCGGCCCTTCAGTAGGCGATTACGGACAATCATATACTCAAATGGCAGTGGAAAAAGGCAATGTGCTGCATGATTTAGGTTATTATGGGGCAGGCAAATTAATTTCTGTACACGATGCTGGGTTTCAGAATGTGAATACGCTTACTACTTTCGATTCCCTGAGAAATAATAACGGCATAGTAGCAGTACATGATTTTATTCTGAACAATGACAGCGTATATGTGCAGGGTGAACATGGTATGTGGGTAATGTCTTTAATGACAGGGCAATTGCCGGGACAGCTTATTGGGGTTGCCCCCAAAGCAAATTTCTTATTGCTCCGCAGCGAAAATGAATATAGCGAAAGCCTTGTTGAATTGTATGCATGGGTTTCGGCTGCCGAATTTGCCGATAGCGCAGGGGCGGATATTATTACTTCTTCACTTGGCTATACCACTTTTGATGATGCGTTTATGAACTACACCTATCTGGATATGAACGGTGTAACAACACCTATAAGCAAGGCGGCAGAAATTGCCTCATCTAAAGGTATGGTGGTAGTAAGCGCCGCAGGTAATTCCGGGCAGCAAGCCTGGCACTATATTTCCGCCCCGGCGGATGCTAATAATATACTTGCGGTAGGATCTTGTAATTATAATAGTACGATGTCGGCGTTTAGTTCTTATGGCCCTACGGCTGATGGCAGGATAAAGCCGGATGTGGACGCCGTGGGAAACAATAATGTAATAGCATCCCTGGTAGATGGCCAGGTTACGTCGGGTGCAGGAACTTCATTTGCAACGCCAATCATCGCTGGCCTGACTGCCTGCCTTTGGGAAGCGTTTCCTGATAAAACCAATATGCAGATAATGGACGCTGTACGCCGCAGCGCCTCCAAATATACCAACCCCGATGATTCTTGCGGCTACGGGATTGCTGATTTCGACCTGGCATACCAATATCTTAAACATTCTACTATACCTTCCAGTGATTATATTGCAGAAGCCTATCCTAATCCTACCTCCAATAACCTTACTATCTCTTTCTTTTCCAATTCTGACCAGGAGGCTGATCTGGCCCTGATAGATATGCTGGGCAGGCAATACTTACAACATGTGTATATCGCTAATGCCAATGATTTTAATACATTTACTGTTGGAAATTTGTCACCGCTGCCAAACGGAGTATATATTTTGGTGATCAAAACAGCTAATAACGTACTCACCCAAAAGATAGTTAAGCAGGGGGAATGAGACTGGGTGCTTTTTGAGTCACAGGTTGTAAATCAGAGGAAAGGAAAATCATTTTCAATATCTTAATATCCTCCCGAAATTTTTTGCGCCCTTTAGATGTTGATGCACTACCATACTTACCTTTGTGCAATAATTAACATGGAAAACCCAAACGGAATTGAAAGAATAAAAGTCCTGATCATAGGGTCAGGGCCTGCTGGTTATACTGCTGCCATATATGCTGCCAGAGCCGATTTAAAGCCGGTAATGTACACAGGCATACAGCCCGGCGGCCAGTTGATGATCACTACTGATGTAGATAATTTTCCTGGTTACCCGAAAGGTATTATGGGGCCGGAAATGATGGAAGACCTGAAAGCCCAGGCTGAGCGTTTCGGAACTGAAGTACGTTATGGCATGGTTTCTTCTGTTGATTTTGCTTCTTATCCTTTTAAAGTAACGGTAGATGAGGAGCAGGAAATAAAAGCTGAAGCGGTGATTATCTCTACCGGTGCTTCTGCCAAGTGGCTGGGGCTTGAATCTGAGCAACGGCTCAACGGTTTTGGAGTATCGGCCTGTGCTGTTTGTGACGGCTTCTTCTTTAAGGGGGTTGACGTAGCTATTGTGGGCGCAGGGGATACTGCTGCTGAAGAAGCAAGTTATCTTGCCAAACTTTGCAAAAAAGTCTATTTGCTTGTCAGGAGAGGCGAAATGCGCGCCAGCAAAGCCATGCAAAAGCGTGTCCAAAGCCTGCCCAATATCGAAATACTATGGAACACGGAAACCAAAGAGATACTTGGTGAAAAAACGGTAGATGGGGCTATTGTTCGGAATGTCATTACTAAGGAAGAAACCAAACTGGATATACAGGGCTTTTTTGTTGCGATTGGCCATACGCCCAATACTGAGATATTCAAAGACTGGCTGGATATGGATGAGCAAGGTTATATTAAAACCATACCCGGCTCGTCACGGACTAATATCCCCGGTGTATTCGTTGCCGGTGATGCGCAGGATAAGATATACAGGCAGGCAGTTACCGCTGCCGGCAGTGGGTGTATGGCTGCCCTTGATGCTGAAAGGTTTTTGGTTGGAAGAGAAACCAACAGCGAAGAATAAAATTGATTGTTAGTTGTTTTTGGATATTTCATGCAAATCTTTTTAATCTTATAAATCATGGTTCAGACAGAAAATACTTGCCACTGGATAGGGAATAGCCCACTCATGAAGAAATACCATGATGAAGAATGGGGTGTACCGGTTCATGACGACCGTATGCTTTTTGAATTTATGGTTTTGGATGGGTTCCAGGCTGGGCTTAGCTGGTCTATTGTATTGAACAAGAGGGAGAACTTTCGCCTTGCTTTCGACAATTTCGTGCCTGAGATCATTGCCCGCTATGATGAGAAAAAGATCCAGGAGCTTTTAGCCAACCAGGGCATTATCAGGAACAAACTGAAGATATATGGCGCGGTGGAAAGCGCCAAAGCATTCCTTAAAGTTCAAAAGGAATTTGGCAGCTTCGACAAATATATATGGCAGTTTACCGGAGGTAAAACTATTGTCAACTCAATTAAAGAAGGGAAAGATATTCCCGCCAAAACCCCTCTCTCTGATGCCATGAGCAAAGACCTGCTAAAACGTGGCTTTAAGTTCGTTGGCAGTACTATATGCTATGCTTTCATGCAGGCTGCCGGTATGGTGAACGACCACCTTGTTACCTGCCACAGGTACAAGGCCGTGGGGAAATAATATTTACCATTCCTGTTTAGCCCAAAGCCTGAAATTAATTTTCTGTTCTTCAGTGGCGTTTTGTTTTTTTATCAGGGAATAGTTTGGAAAATACGTTTCCTTTCCCGGCATAAGGGTAATGTGCAGCAGCGACTTATTCCTGAAAACCGTTAGGTCCACATTTCCATCTTTGTTGAATTTCATCAGGTCGTTGAGGTTATCTTCTATTTTCAGGCTATTTACAGCAACTAATTCATCATTAATGCTTAACGAGGCAATTTCGGCCGGGCTTCCAGGAGCTATCTGATTAATGGCTTGATGTCCAACTTCATTTTTAAATACTTTTGCACCAAACAGGTCTTCAAGTACATCATTGGTTCTTTTGAGTTTTAGCTCACAGCCAAGGTAGTCAACAGATTCAAAGAGGTATTCGTCAATCGGCGTAAGCCCCCAAACAAAATTATCAAAGAATGTCTTATCAAATTTCTCAGCGCTGCCATACATCAGGCCAAGATAATCATCTTCCGAATACCCCCTGTTTTGCAGCGCAAAATCATAATAGAGACTGCGCATCACATCATCGAGGCTTTTGGTATTAGAAGTAGTTTTTCTAAGTTGTATATCTTTCATGAGGGCTATAATGGAGCCTTTTACGTACATAGATACTTTACGGTCAGGCGCGCCCTGTTTATAGCCATCCAGCCAGGTATCAAAAGACGATTCCGCTAAAGTCTGGTAATCGCGGCCATAATTGTGAAAATGCCTTGTTATGAATTTACTGAACTCCACGGAAAAGGTATCCCAACTATATCCTCCGCTTCTCAGCAGCATCAGGTCGCCGTAATAAGTAGTTACACCCTCAGCCACATAGCCAAGGTTACTATAGTTTTCCTTGCTGTAGTCATACGGGTGCATTTCTATGGGCCTGATAGACTTTATATTCCAGCTGTGAAACAATTCATGCGAACTGATGCCCAGAAACTCCGTATAAGTACCATTTTCCATCAGTTTGTAGCCCGGCCCGAGGCATATCATGGTAGAGTTCAGGTGCTCTACTCCATGATAAAACTTATGAGAAGGTACCTGGAAAAGAAAGTGGTACTCCTTTACAGGCAGTTTGCCAAACATATCTATCTGCGCTTTTGAGAAATCGGCAAATGCTTTCAGTATCCTGTCCCAATCCGGCTTGCAAAGCCCTTGTATCCAGATATTAAACTTATATTCCCCTACAAAATAGTCTTTATGCACCAGGTCTGCCGAAGCTATGAAAGGTGAGTCGGCAAGGGTATGGTAGTCAGCTGCTATGGCTACATTATCATCGCTAAAGTCCAACCCGGAAGCGATTTTATAAGTGGCAGGTATATTCAGTTTTAGGCTGCATGGGTCGTTGATGTTTTCATTGATATAAAGCAGGCAGTTTACGGGGTTTACATACAGTTGGTTCTCATCGAAATATGATGCGCCTGCATCCAGTTGAAAAGCATAGTAATTATATTTTACGGTCACCGCTTTTGCACCGCCGGTTTTTACATACCAGCTATCCTTGCTCAGCTTTTTTGAAGGTAGCCTTTTGCGATTCTCATCAAAGGCCTTCCAGTATTGTATGTTTTGGGCATAGTTGGCAAGTTCGTACCGCCCTGGCCGCCAGGCAGGCAAATTGAAAATGATCTCTTCTTTTTCCTGTGTATCTACTTTGTATTCAATGTCTATAAAGTGTTTGCTGGCTGTGGTGGCGCTTATCTGGTATTCGTTCATTAAATCTAATTAAGTTTAACCCTAAAAAACCACAAAGGTAACATTAATTTAACATCGTTTTTTCGTACTTGAAAACCTTAACATTGCAGGCGCTGTCCCGCTACTATTTTCACTATTAGCCACTAAAAGATAGCTACTGTTTGCTACTGTTTCGCTACTATTATGCTACTATTTCGGTACTATTTATACTATTTTGTACTATTTTTTCATTTTGATGAGGAGGCGGGGAATGGGAAGAACCGCGGGAAGCGATAATTCGGAAGTTTTTTCATAACCGCAAGATACGAAAAATGCCCTTTACTTCCAAATATTTCGGCAGTAAAAATTTATCAATTTTCATTCTCCTAATAAATATTAATCGTAATATTGCGATTAATATTAAATATGGGCACTACAAAGACAGAACTTTTTGATGAAAAGCAGATACGCACGGCGCAATTAGCCAGGGCATTAGGCCACCCTGCCCGTGTTGCAATACTGATGCACCTGGGAAACAGGAAAGACTGCATTTGCGGAGATATAGTGGAAGAACTCCCGCTGGCGCAGGCCACCGTTTCGCAACACTTAAAAGAATTAAAAATAGCTGGGCTGATAAAAGGCCGGATAACCGGCGTAAAAACATGCTATTGCATTAATGAAAACGGTTGGAACGAAGCGCGGGAGATATTCGGGGGCTTTTTTAAGGAATATGTACCTGAAATTATTTGCTGCTAAAATGAAAAAATATTTAGCGGAAGCAATAGGCACATTTGCATTGGTTTTTTGCGGCACCGGCGCCATTGTTATCAATGAAGTTTTTGCCGGATCGGTAGGCCATCTCGGCATAGCGCTTACATTTGGTTTGATAGTGATGGGTATGATCTATGCCATCGGCGATATTTCCGGCGCGCACATGAACCCCGCCGTTACTATTGGTTTTACCCTTTCCGGTACTTTTCCGGTTAAAAAGGTATTACCATATATTATCAGTCAGTTAGCCGGGGCTGTACTAGCGAGTTTATTTCTTAGGGCATTGTTCCCCACCAGCGTTTTACTTGGCGCTACCATGCCTGCCGGAAGCCCCTGGCAATCTTTTATACTGGAGATAGTACTTACATTCTTTTTGATGTTCACTATTATAAATGTGGCATCTGGTTCCAAAGAAACAGGCACTATGGCGGGTCTTGCCATCGGCGGCATAGTTGCCCTTGAAGCTGCTTTTGCCGGGCCAGTATGCGGCGCCTCCATGAACCCAGCCCGTTCATTCGCCCCAGCCCTTGTGTCCGGCCACTTTGAAAATCTGTGGATATATCTTTCGGCGCCGGTCATTGGGGCTGCTATTGCTATATTTTTGTTCAAATTACTGAAAACATTGCCTTAGAACATATTAGGCAGTCGCTGTCCTGCACGGATATGATGGGTAGCGCTGCCAAAGTCTCCCTTTTGGGGGGAGATTTAGAGGGGGTTTTAAAAATAAATATATGAAGAAGAACATCCTTTTCGTTTGTGTCGAAAATGCCAACCGCAGCCAAATGGCACAGGCTTTTGCAAATATGCTGGCCAAAGAAAATGTAAATGTGTACAGCGCCGGTTCGCGGCCATCAGGGGTTATTAATCCTAAAGCTGTTGCTTCTATGAAGGAATTAGGGTACAACATGTCTAACCACGAGTCCAAAAGCCTGGACGAGATACCGGATATTGTATATGACTACGTGGTAACGATGGGCTGCGGTGATGAATGCCCTTTTGTAAAAGCCAATCACCGGGAAGACTGGAATATCCCTGACCCTAAAAATATGCCGCCTGATGAATTCAATAAAGTCAGGGATACGATAAAGGAAAAAGTGGGGGAGTTGCTGGACAGGTTGTAAACCTGTTGATTCTCTTTTGAGCTTAACTGCTTACATTCAATATTCTACCCAAATTTAACAATTTGGTAACCGCCCTTTTTTGGCTTCATTGAATTAATAAAGCGTTTTTTGTTGCATAATTTATATTACCCAATAAACGTAAACCCATGCCCATTATCTCAAGCTTAAACATGATAGAGCTCCCTCTTATCGGAGCAGTAGACCTTAGCAGTCCACTATTGATAATATTCTTTCTTTGCCTGCTGGCAGTAGTAGCTTTCGAGTTTGTAAACGGTTTTCACGATACGGCAAATGCCGTCGCCACCGTTATATATACCAAGGCCCTAAAACCAATGGTAGCTGTACCCTGGTCAGGGTTTTGCAATTTTATGGGCGTTATTTTAGGCGGCGTTGCCGTGGCTATGGGCGTTTTAAAACTGATACCTTTAAATGAAATAATGGTGCAGCCGGTGCAAATAGGCGCCTGCGTGGTCTTGTCTGTTTTGATTACTTCTATTATCTGGAATTTAAGTACCTGGTATTTCGGTATCCCGTGTTCCAGTTCGCATACACTATATGGCGCTATGATAGGTGGCAGCCTGGCATTTACACAATTCTATCATGGTAGCGTAAACTGGGACAAGGCAATGGAAATAGGCAGGGCTTTGGTAGTATCCCCATTATTTGGGTTTGGGGCTGCGTGGCTTCTTATGCTGTTTCTCAGGCGTTTTGTCAAATCAGAAAAACTATTCCATGTGCCACAGGGCGAAAATGATAAACCCTCCTTTTTGGTCCGGATATTATTGATAACCACTTGTACGTTAGTTAGCTTTTTTCATGGAAGCAATGACGGGCAAAAAGGTGTTGGCCTCTTAATGCTAATTCTGATAGCTTTCGTGCCGGCCACTTTTGCTATCGATCATAATATGCCAAACGATAAGATGGTTACTTCGCTTAATATAGCGCAGCAAGTGGTGAAAAAAACGTTAGATGCTAATCCTGGCAATAAAGATGTTGCGAAATTGGATACCCTTATTTCAAAAGGCCAGGAAGATCTGGCTTTTAACGTAACAGCCAGTTCAAAAACAACATTTAAGTTCAGAAAAGATATCCAGGCAATCAATGGGGGCATTAAAACCTTGCTTGCCAATAGCCAGATAACTATTCCGGAAGAGGACAGGGCAACTTTGTCAAAAGCTTCCTCAGGTTTATTGAAAATTACCGATTTCGCCCCTATATGGGTTATCCTTACCATCTCCATTTCGCTTGGTTTAGGTACTATGATCGGATGGAAGCGCATCGTAGTTACAATCGGGGAAAAAATCGGTAAATCACATTTAAGCTATGCGCAGGGCGCTACTGCTGAAATTATTGCCGCAAGCACTATTGGACTGGCCACTAATTTTGGTTTGCCGGTAAGTACTACGCATGTACTTTCAAGCGGTGTGGCAGGGGCTATGGTAGCATCCGGCGGCACAAAAAATTTAAACAACGGGACACTTAAAAATATTGCCATGGCATGGGTACTCACATTGCCGGTTTGTATCGCAATAGCTTATGGGCTGTTTTTACTCTTTCATTTATTTTTATAATTTAAAGGGGCATACTTTTAAAAAAATATCAACTTTGTAAAAAATTAGACATGAAAAAAATATTAGTAGCGACCGACTTCTCCAACTGTGCCCGCAACGCCATGGAATATGCTATGGAACTCGCTAAAGTCCTCGAGGTGGAAGTTTGTGCCATTCATGCCATCGGTACTACCGAAGGTGTTAATAATAATATCTACAGCGCTATATATATAGAAGACTATTACAACAATAAAAGAGAGGCGCTTAAGGAATGGGCCGCTACTTTTACTGCGAATGATACGTATAAAGATGTACCGGTTTCTACTTCATGCGAAGTGGGCAGCATTAGCGGCGTTATCACCAAATACATTGAATCTAACCCGGTTGAAATGCTTATCATGGGAACGATGGGCTCGACAGGCATTAACGGGATATTCGGCAGCAATTCAAGCATGATGGTAGAGAAAACCAAAACGCCTACTTTGATTATTCCGCTTGAATCTAAGTTTTCCATGAACCCCGTTATTACACTTGCTACCGATTTTGATCCGCCTTTGTCCAGCGAAGACGTAAATAGCCTTAACGAATTGATCATTGCTACCAAAGCAGAAAAATTGAATGTGCTGAACATTGTAGAAGGCAGTGTTTGGAAAACAAATGAAGAAGGTGAAAGTGGCTTAAGAAAACTAGTTAATTCTACCGAACTTGAGTTTAGCTATATAAATGAAAGCAACCCTGTAGATGGCATTATGAATTTTGTGGTGGGTAATAAAACAGATATTCTCTGCCTTGTAAAACGCCACCACAATATAGTTTACAGGATATTCAACAAAAGTACCGTGAACCAGGTAATGAACAGGTCAATCAAGGCAGTGCTGATACTGCATGAGTAGACGAAATTGACAGTCTAATTCTCTCTTTTTATTGCATAGCCTGATGCCTGGTAGCCGTAAGAATATTGGCGGCTGACAAGGCGAATATTAAAATTGACAATTGCATCTGCGCCCCATCTTTTAGCCCTGTAATATAAGGTGTCGGCTATATTTTGGGGGTTCAATTTTTGCCTGTACGTAAAATACCGCGAACTATCTAATATATAGTATTTCCATTTAGGTTTTGGCGCGTCATCTTTCCAGTAGCCATGGTCAATGTATGATGCCTGCACCTCTTGATAGACAACCGTTCCGATATATTTAATCCCCTGGTATTTTCCCATATAATCTCCAGGAGTTATTAAAAAGCCCATTTTGTCATATTTAGATAAATCGATTTCATAATCAAGAATGGGATCTGAATCTTTTGCTGCAAATGCAGGTAAAAGGCATGAAAAAAGAAGAAGGGCAAAAAATCTTTTCATTTATTTTTAAATTAATGTTTTGCTCAAAAATATACCTCCTTCATTAAAATGTCGTTAAAATAAAATTAGAAAGTAATTAGATACTTAGGAAAATGTCAAAGCCTGTTTTTTAGCCCTCTTAATAACTTCTTAACTTTATAACCCAATTACTTTCTATATTTGCCACTAACAATATCCGGGGCAAAGAAAAGATGAAGATAAAAAGAGTAGGGAGCCAGGCGGCAAGTGTTCAGTTTCTTGAAGCCCCTGTATATATTTATAAGGATGACCCGAACTGGGTAAGGCCGCTGAATAAGGATATTGAGGATGTCTTTTTTCCACGAGTGAATAAATTGTATAAAAAAGGCACAGCAGCGCGTTGGATATTGATAGATGATGAAGGTAACCTGGCAGGCCGTGTAGCTGCGTTTATCAATACGAAGTCTTCAGCCGGGCAACCACTCAGATGTGGAGGCTTTGGCTTTTTTGAATGTATAAATAACAAAGAAGCCGCTTTCATGCTCCTTGACCAGGTGCAGAAATGGCTTGTTGGCCGTGAAATGGAGGTAATGGAAGGCCCTATAAATTTCGGCGAAAAAGACAAGTGGTGGGGCCTGCTGGTGGATGGATTTACGCCGCCTACTTACGGCATGAACTATAACCCACCCTATTACAGGCAGTTTTTTGAGGAGTATGGACTGAAAACCTATTACGAACAATATGTTTACCAGTGGGATACTAAAGACCCTTTACCTGAACGTTTTTTAAATCTGTATAACCGGCTGAAACGCGACCCCAGGTATACTTTCCGACATATAAACAAAAAAGATATTAATGCCTGTGTTGATGATTTTCGGACTGTATATAATAAAGCATGGGTTAATCATACTGGTTTTAATGCTATGGACAGGAAGTCGGTTACCCATCTTTTTGAGAGCCTGAAACCTATATTGGATAACGATACAGTATGGTATGCTTACCATGACGGAGAACCTGTAGCGTTCTTTATAATGATACCAGAGATAAACCAGATAATCAAAAACCTGAACGGTAAGCTGAACCTTATAAATAAGCTGAAGTTTGCCTGGCAACTAAGAAAAAAGAGTATAAGGAGGCTATATGGCATTATTTTCGGAGTGGTACCAGAGTTTCAGAGGAAGGGCGTAGAAGCGGCACTCATAGCGGAATCTTATATGCATGTACAGCCCCTCGGCCGCTATGAGGAACTGGAAATGACATGGATAGGCGATTTCAATCCCCGCATGATTAGTATGCTGGAAGCTCTCGGCGCCAAAAAGATAAAAACGCTGATCACTTACCGCAAGATATTTGACCCCAACATAGAATTTGAGCGCGCTCCGATGATAGGATAAAGTGAAGAAAAAGAAAGGGAATGAAGAAAGAGTAAAAAAATAAAACCTGCTACTCCTTCAATATTTTTCTTTGGGCAATTACCTGTCCGTTTTGAGTAAGCCGAATAATGTAGATACCGGGTGCCACAGTTGGGAAAGTAATATTGTTTCCTGCGGCAAGATTCATATCACAACTATATATTTCCCTGCCAAGCATATTATAAATGGTAGCATTTACTCTCTGTCCTTCCAGTTTATTATCAACCAACGAGAAATAGAGGTTGGTCATCACAGGGTTGGTGAATTTCATTATTGCAGGCTGTTCTTCTATCGGTTTGATGGCCATTGGAAGAGCCTTTTCTTTGTTTATAGCAAATCTTGCCATTTCAGGCAAGTGGTTGCTCATATAATATAGGTCATTTAATATATAATCGGGCACTATAGTGTCTTTTGGATTGTCAATCAATGCATTATTCGTATGCCGACCATCTTGCCCAACAGTTGTAAGAGAGTTGGGAACATAATGAATGGAATCTGTTCCGCTTACGATGTCTTTGGTTACAAGTAAATGATCAAACCAGTCGGTCATGCCACCATCAGCGCCACAATCAGATAAGGCAGTAGTGCGCGTATCAACCGAGAGATATTTCGCATATTTGGTAGGGTTGGCATCCCAGTCACCAATATTATTGCTGGGGTCATAGAATTTATAATTTGAGTCAGATGGGTTTATGACTGCCTGGAAACAAGGCTCAGTGGATGTTTTTACATTAAAATCGCCCATCAATACGTAGTTTTTGAGGGCAGGATAATCGGTGGTGAGGGTTTTCATTACCCCCTGCATTTCCGTGCCCCTTGTAGAGGCGCTGCTGCCGCCTGATAGCAAATGTACCAGGATGATATTTATATAGGTAGTATCATGGTTTACAGCAAGGTCAGGGTTAAGATAATAAAGCTTAACTACATTTATATCAGCAATATTCGGGTCAGCGGAATATAGAGTTTTGGTATATACCATTGCGAATTTATTCACTTTATAATACACCATATCCACTTTGCTGTATCCGCTGTTGTCTGTATAGGTTGAGTGGGCGTAGCACCCATTACAAAATGAGTTCAAAACACGCATTACTGTATCTGTGGAAAGAGACTGATACCCCTCCATTTTCACCAGGCCAAGTATATCCGGATTTTCGTAAGACACAATATCATGGAGGTAACCGTTTTTGGGATAATTATTAAATGTTGAACACGAAGAGCCGGACAATGTACCATAATTCAATGTGTTGTAGGACATTATTTTAATAGTATCCTGGGCGAAAGTAGCCGTAAAGACCAAGGCTGCAATAACACAGCTAAAAAATATGCGCTTCATTATTTTTGATAAAAATTTAGCGCAAAAATATTTAGCCCTATGTTATGCTATTGTTAAATTGCAAATGAAAGGCTTATTCCTCTTTCATCAGGTGGTCAAAATCATCCTCTTTTTCTTCCTCATTTTCTTCTATGAAGGGCGGTTCTTCCTCGTCATCTGTCCCGGTGATGCCTTTTTCTTTAAATTCCTGCTGGTATTTATCATCAAGGCGGTTTATGAGTTTTTTATCTGGAACGCCTTTATTGAGGAAGGCATTTATTTTATCAATATCTATATTGGTCTGTATTTCGCCAAATTCATTTATTCTAAGGTCAAGTCCGGCAAGTTCTTCATGGACTTTGGCTTCTTTATTGTTTTTCCTTTTACGTCCCATTGCTTTAATTATTTGTTGTTAATCATTGTCAGTTATACCTTTTATATCAAAAACCCTGCCACCTGCCTCAATAACCGTCAGGATGTCATTTTGGTTTAAATTGTTTGAACCATGATTCACTATAATTAAAATGATTTTCTTGATTTATTTGGCGGTTTCTTCAGGCATTTCTTCTATTTTCGCCATAAAGATACGAAAATGGCAAAGAATAAAGGCGGCGGGTATGTTTATTCCACCAATCCCGATTTCAGGCATGAAGAGGAACACAAATATTCACAATCAACCCTTCCTCCTGAAAAGCAAAACCTTATTGTCGGCAGGAGTATAAAAGGCCGGGGTGGCAAAACAGCCACTGTAGTTACGGGTTTTATTGGCAAAGAAGAAGATATGGAGGCGCTTGGTAAATTGCTTAAAAACAAATGTGGGGTAGGCGGCGCAGTAAAAGACGGGGAAATATTGATACAGGGAGATATGGTTAGAAAGATAGGGGAGTTGCTTCAAAAAGAAGGTTATAAAGTGAAATTATCTGGGATTTAATAGATTGCCACACCTGCCCAAATACAGGCGGGGATTCATAGATTAAGTATTTTCTAAGCTTTTCCTATTTGGAAAAATAAGATACACTTGTCCGGTGTCTTTGCTATGTTTTGGCGGCTGAATGAACTCTTTTTGGTTGTTGTTATCATTGCTTTTCTTTTCACCATTCTGGCAGGCAGAAAAGGCTAATGAAAGAGATAATAGTATCGTGGCATATTTCATTCGAACAAAATTAGGGCTTACTTTTAAAAACTGATTCTGCTCGCAATTATAATTACAAAATATAAATGTGAGATTCTCCTTAAATTGCGACATTAATATAAAAACAACATGAACCGCCCTATACGTATATTGGTAGCCAAAGTGGGCCTTGACGGGCATGACCGGGGTGCAAAGGTAATCGCATCAGCCCTTCGAGACGAAGGTATGGAGGTGATCTATACCGGCCTGCGGCAAACCCCTGAAATGGTGGTAAATGCCGCTCTACAGGAAGATGTGGATGCTATAGGAATTAGTATTTTGTCTGGCGCGCACATGACTGTGTTCCCTAAGATCATTAAGCTGATGAAGGAAAAAGGGATGGATGACGTGCTGCTTACCGGTGGTGGCATTATTCCCGAAGAAGACATGAAAACCCTTAATGATATGGGTGTGGGCAAACTTTTTCCTCCGGGCACAACAACTACCGAAACATCAAATTATATCCGCGAATGGGTAGAGAAGCATAGGGAATTCTGAAATTAAATAACAATGAATACTATAATAACGACTTTAGAAAACAATATCCTCACCATAAAAATAAATAGGCCCGATAAACTGAATGCGCTGAATAAGGAAGTGATTTCGGAACTGGAACAGGCATTTATAAGCGCTATAAATAGCCATGATGTGAAAGGTATTATCCTAACAGGGGAGGGCCCGAAAGCTTTTGCAGCGGGAGCAGATATTGCAGAATTTGTACCGCTTAGCCAATCAGAAGCTAAGGAAATGGCGCAAAAAGGCCATGCAGTATTTGATCTGATTGAAAACAGCCCAAAACCGGTAATAGCAGCAGTAAATGGTTTTGCCCTGGGAGGTGGCTGTGAACTGGCGATGGCATGTCATATAAGAGTGGCGTCAAAAAATGCGAAATTCGGGCAACCTGAAGTAAACCTTGGCCTGATACCGGGCTACGGCGGTACACAAAGGTTGACAAGACTTATAGGAAGGGGGAAAGCTACGGAACTGCTCTTAACGGCTGATACGATTAGCGGGGAAGAAGCAAAAACGCTCGGACTTGTAAACCATGTTACCGAACCGGAGGAGCTTCTTGTAAAATGCACAGAGATATTGAATAAGATCAATAAAAAAGCGACATTGGCTGTAGCAAAAGTTTTGAACTCAGTGCAGGCGTACTATGATAAAAAGGAAGATGGGTTTGGCACTGAAATAAATGAATTTGCGGCCTGCTTCCATACCGAAGATTTTAAGGAAGGAGTGACTGCATTCCTTGAGAAAAGGAGTGCGGAATTCAAAGGGAAGTAACAGAACTGAAAGAGATTACTTTCTTGCTGTTTCACTTTATAAAACTCAAAAGCCCCCTGTCGTCTCCGGCAGAGGGCCTTTTTAAAAAGGATTGGATTTGGTATGAACTTATTTTTTCGACAGGTCAAAAGGAATCAGTAATTTGAAACTAATATTCCGCCCCATGTTGAATACCCCAACCTGGTTGTTTGCCGGATTATAAGGATAATATTTAAACCGGCTCATGTAATCTATATAAGCGGTATTTAATAGATTCGTTCCGGTGATATACAGGCTGCAAAGCTTACGGCCGTTGCTCAATATATCTCCGCCGATACCAGCATTAAATAGAGTATAGCCAGCTGTAGCTGCATGGCTCGCCGCATATTGTTGTGGAGTTTCGGCTGTTCCAAGCCCGCTCGCTGCAGAATCTTCAAGGTAAACATGATTTTGCTGGAACTCAGTGAGTATACCTACTTTTACATAAGCATTCCTGATACCCTTACCCACCTTCTTTATATGGAATTTCAGGTCAGCTGTAACACGGGTAGGAGGGACAAAAGGCAAATATCTTAGAGAATCCGGTACATGTAATAAACCACCGTTCACATAACTTAGGGTTGAGATCAATTCTATCCATGGCAATGCGGATGGGTGTATGTCAAGCATGGCTTCGCCTCCGTAAAGTTGTGCCTGGCCCGTAGTATATTGGTAAACGGGTGCATTAGGAAACAATGTACCCCCAACGCTGAGCAAATTACTTATTGAGTCGCCTCCTTTTGAATTCGTCAGCCCTTTTGAATAGATAAAACTGTTAAAACTGTTATTGAATACAGTTGCTTCAAAACTTACATCTTTTGATATTGCCCCGAATGTAATGTCTTCTTCAAGATTGGTTTCGGGTTTTATAGTATTATTGCCGATTTCATATACCACCGTACCGTCATGTACGCCATCAGCGCCGCACTCTGCCACGTTAGGGGCGCGCCAGCCACGGGCTATACTGGCCTTTCCATATATAGAATTTGTAAAATTATAAGTGGTGCCAAAGCTGCCGGATTCGCCGCTGAAATTTGAAGTAAATTGGTGGAATTCTTCAAAAGAGCCGGGAGTATTTGGCGCTACGGGCGCTTGTGCTACGTTTGTAGTATCTATCCACTGAGATTGCCCTGTGAATGTCCTGTTATCAAAACGTACCCCACCGCTAAGAAAAAGCTTCCCGATCTGGTAATTCGCGATCGCATAAGCGCCAACCTGGAAAAAATTATAATTCGGGATAAGCATTACTGTTCCGAGGCTTTGCGATTCCTGGTATGCACCATTAACCCCCACAGTATAATTAAAACCACCTATCTGTTTGGAAATATATTTAAAATCATAAGTAGCTGCATTGGACAGGTAATAAATGTCAGGCGTATTGGGCTGAGTAGGATCGTTTGTTTCCTGGCGCTGGTTTCTTTGATAACTTAAAGTAGCGGTAATGCGTCCATCGCCCACAGCAAGGCTGTTGTCCCAAACTAATTTGGTGTGGCGTATCCTTTGGTTGATCACTAAAGGCGTGTAGGAAGTTAACTCCTGGTTAGTAGGTACTACATAATTAAATGGCATGCCGGGAAGGTTACCAAGGGTGGGATAGGAAACTTGCCTCATCATTTTCCCATAGTCCGGGCCTTTGGTTGTATCCCGTGTTCCGTCAACAATGCCGGTAGCCATATCAAAATAGCTGGCGTGGAGCTGGCTGAAACCCCAACTGCGGTGTATGCCAATAGTACCATCCGTATTAAAGTTACTGAACTGAGAGTTCAGCACATATCCATCTTCAGGATCCTGGTAAGCATGTGCTATGATATTATCTACGCGTGCGCTCCACGATATGCCCTTTTGGGTGCCAGCAAGGTGCAGCATATTATTAATTAGCCCGTTATTGGCCTGGTAATTAAGTAATATATCTCCCTTCATTTGCCCTTCTGGCAGCGGGTCTTCTGGTATCAGGTTCACTACTCCCGCCACTGCATCCGAGCCGTAAGCAAGTGAGGCCGGCCCCCTGAGTATCTCTGCGCGGTTTACTGCGTCCGGATCAGCTTCTATGCCAAATTCATCAAACCAGGGCTGGTCCATTTGTTCCACACCGTCATTTATTGTCAATACCCTATTATACCCAAGGCCGCGGATAATTGGCTTTGAAATGCTTTGCCCATCTGTCATTTCAGATACACCGGGCGCTTTTGCTATTGCATCAATAACGTTAGTAGCAGAATTTTCATTGAGGTCTTCATTGGTAACTTCACTTACTGGTTGCGGGTTATTTTGAGAGGTGGTAGCGCGCGCATTACCTGTTACTACTACTTCCTGGCCTATGACTGCTGATACTTTCATAGTAAAATCCTGTATGAGGTTGCCTTTAATAGTAAGTATAATTATGTTTTCAGAGTACCCAATAGCATGTGCCTCAACAATATATGTTCCACCTGGAATATTATTTAATGTGTAAGCCCCGTCAGCGCCTACTATAGCGCCAATTTTTAATTCGGGGATATAAACACTGCTTCCCGGAAGCGGTAAGTTATCAGCCGCATCAGTTACTTTGCCGGTAAGCGTATTTTGTGAAAAAGCCGGCAGGCTGCAAAAGACAGATAGTATAAATAGTAAAAAAAGTTTATTCTTTATCATGGATTATTAATCAAAAGGTTAATAAAATAATTATAAACCGGTTATATAAAACCAGTTACGATAATAGTTTTAGCTAACTCTTTGATTGGGTGGGGGAATAAAGATAGATGAATTGAGGTTTGATGAAAAAGTAATAAATACAGGGATAGTTGTTTTTACAACGCATCCGGTATTTTGAGATTCTTTTACAAAAGGTTGAAAATAGTCTTTAACAATAAGTTTGATGACAGGGGAGGAGTGGTTGTTTTGCGTTTTGCTTTGGAATTCGGTATTCTGTATGGTATTAATATTCAACCCGGCATACAGGTTTTCTTCTTCTTTGTCATTTACACAGTAAAAGTAAATGGTATCGCCTTTTAGCTTTTCAGATGCAATATCATATAATTTGCCATGATAGTTAATTTCATCATCGTCATTGAAAACAATTGATTTGCCAATTTCCGATTTAGGAGCTTTGATTATTTCTAAATTAGCGGGATCACCGTTTGCAATCCGGTGCATTTTTTCTGAAACATTTTCCTGTAATATAGCAAATAACAATACATACCCGCATAGGGTGAACGTAAAGATAAATAACAGAAAAGCGGCTAAAGCCTTTTTCATTACTGAAGGCAGTTAATTATATATGGCAAATCTATAATAATCCTGAATGATTTGGTAATACAAATTTCAGGCTTTATCGGGCGCTGGGTTTGGCGCAGGCATTGGTGGCAGTGCAAATGCTTTCACTTCATGCAGAAAAACGCCTTTGTGTGAACTATCGCAAAAAGGTTTGTTATTGGAAAGGCCGCAGCGGCAAAGGCTTACTTTTTGCCTTCCCTGCAGGTCAAACTGGTTTCCCTGCGGGTCAACTATAATGAAGTCATCTCCTTCCACGCGGACAGAGCCATTGGTATTAATTGTAATTACTGTTTTTGCCATATAATATTTGGTGATATTTTAATTTTTTCTCAATAAAGTGAAACTTACCAGATATCTAATTTAAGGATATTTTAGACTGATAAATGGCACTTGCAGTTTTAAGACGAACCATATAAAGTCCGGCCGCAGGCAATCCTGTTTCATTAATGTTTATATCCATTTTCCTTTCACCGCTATTCACATTCCGGCTAAAAATTTCTTTGCCTTCGGCGCTAAATATCTCTAATACCCCCTGTCCATTTATTAAAGGCACATTGATGGTAAAAGAACCGTTAGATGGGTTTGGATATAAACTAAGTGGCAAAGTATTATTGGAAAATGTCATGATTCCAGATGGGGCTTTCCCAGTATCAATTATAAAATTACTGGTGGTATCGCCTATATTATACCCATTATTATCAAGGTCTGAAGCTATCATATTATAATTATCCCATGTCAAAGATTTAGGCAAAAGCAAGGTAGTGCTATCCTGAGATGCATTAATACTTGCATCAAGTACTGTAGTTGTATTCGTAGAGGCAGCTAATAATTGAAGTTCAAGCTTGGAAACAGCCTTAGAAGTCCATTTTACTACTATTGTTTTTCCGGCATAATATGTTTCGTTACCTTTTGGATTTAATATTTTTATATATGGGTTCATTACATAAAAGGGTTTACTGTAAGAAATAGTATCATAAGTGCCACTTATTACCGCAGCTAATCTATAATAACCAGGCGTTAAAGAATTATATAAATTGCCGGTAGTTGATCCTGAAGAAGCAGAAATACTTGAAGCAATCCCTAAAGTAAAAGTGTTAGTTGAGTTTATAAGATCAATATCAATATAGCTTCCTGTAAGATTTGAATCTGTCCAGGCTATATTCATTATTGAGCGGCTAATAATAGTGTCGGTAGTTTTAGGGGTAGTAAAAGTAAGCCCAGGCATGCCGTGTTTCTGTTCAACCATCCTTATATTATCAAGGAATATATAACCTAAGCCTCCTCCATAACCTGTGCAAATGCCTGCAAATACCATACGAAAATTTGGTCGGCTATGATACGATAAAATATCCTTTACGCTAACAGTAAAGCTATAGGTTGCCCATCCAGATGAGCTATAATATGCATTATTAATTGGAATTAAAGTATGGGCAAAACTAACTTTTGATCCGGTATCTACCATTTCAATAAATAATGAATCCCCATAGTTATTATTATCATTAAATACATCATAATAAACTGTAACAGAGTCACCGGGTCCGTTCCATGCCAAGGTAACAGGCGTGGAAAATAAATAATCAGGACAAGTTTGACTATTTGAAAAAACGATACATTTTTTCCCGTTAGAAGCTGCAGAAGTGTCAATTATCCACTTACTGGTGCACCCATTGAAGTCTTCACCTGAAAATTTAATTGTTTTTCCTTCAAAACTTTCCTTAAATAAGGTATCAATTGTTTGGGCTTTAGCCCCTGCCATTAGAAATAGCAGTAATAAAAGGGATAGGATTCTTTTCATGTCTCGTTTTTTTTACAAAACTAGGGAATTTTTATAAATAGTAAATATTAAGAGTTTGTTTACCCTGATCTGTACTTTATAATAAATTGACATACTGGGATGATTTTTTTTCCTAATTTAGCGGCCATGACCGCTTCTGATAACTTAAATATTCCGGAAACTTATTGTAATGTCTCAAAGCGCATCCTTTCGATTGACATTTTGCGCGGAATAGTAATGGTAGTAATGGCTCTTGACCATACCCGCGATTTTTTTTCAAACTATAAAGGTAATCCACTGGATTTTGATCATGCTTCAGTTTTTATGTTTTTTACAAGATGGGTAACGCATTTTTGCGCGCCTGTTTTTGTATTCCTTGCCGGTACGAGCGCTTTTCTGTCCCTGAGCCGCGGGAAAAGCAAAAAGCAGGCTTCAAGGATGTTGTTTACAAGAGGGCTTTGGCTCATAGTACTGGAAATGACAATTGTGCGTTTTGGATGGACATTTAATCTTGACTATCATTTTATGGTAGCCCAGGTAATATGGGCTATAGGTTGGAGCATGATTTTTCTGTCGGCGCTTATATTTTTACAACGAAGGATTATATTAATAGTAGGTCTTTTGATTATATTTTTGCATAACACCCTTGATTTTATCCATCCGGATTCTTTCGGGCAATGGGCATTTATCTGGAATATTCTTCACCAGCAAGGGAACGTAAATTTTGGGCATAATACATTTTTGTTTGTAATATACCCCCTTATTCCGTGGATAGGTGTGATGGCAGTGGGTTATTGTTTTGGCGGGATATTTTTAAAGCCTGAAAAGGAAAGGAACAAATGGCTATATTCTATAGGTATATCCGCCATACTACTCTTTATTATCCTTCGGGGGCTGAACATATATGGCGACCCTAAGCCCTGGCTACCACAGGCAACATTTGTTCGCAACCTACTTGCCATTCTCAGGTGCGAGAAATACCCTCCTTCGTTATTATACCTATTAATGACGCTTGGCCCTGCTATAACAGTATTGCCTTTGCTTGAGAAACTTAATAATGGACTTGGAAGGTTTTTTACGGTATATGGGCGGGTACCTCTTTTTTATTACGTTATGCATTTGCTATTAATTCATAGTATGCAATTGGTAACAAGCCTTATTTTAGGCTTCCCGTTTGGTTATTTTAGTGGTGGCTTCAACCAGCATACAGGGCCTGATTTGCACTGGGGCTTTTCATTGACCGGGGTTTATGCCTATTGGATTTCTGCAGTTCTTATCTTATATTATCCCTGCAAGTGGTTTATGGGAGTAAAGAAGCGGAATAAAAAATGGTGGATAAGCTATTTATAATGTAAGACGTTGGCTTTACTGGAGCCAACTTCCCTATTTTGCCATTTCATCCCTTAAATCCTGCTCAATAAGAGTCATGTTTTCGCCCTGAGAAATGATCTTTCCTTCGCCATCGACAAGGTAGTTGCAGGGGATAGTTGAAACATTATAAGTTTGTACTGCAAAGTTTTTCCAACCTTTCAGGTCACTTACATTATATTTCATACTCAATTCGTCCTGGTGAATTGCTTTTATCCATGAGCTTTTATTATCATCCAGGGAAACATATAATATGATAAGCCCTTTACCGGTTTTAAATTTCTTGTCATAATATTTATGTGAAATATCAACAATACTCCTGCTTTCTTCCCTGCAATGGACGCACCATGATGCCCAAAAATGGACTAAAACAACATGTCCTTTCAACGAAGATAATTTCAGGGTGTCTCCTATTGCATTTGGCATTCGGATTTCGGGAGCCATATCTCCTTCACGGGGGCCTTTAGGGTCTGATTTAAGCGCGCAGAACAATAATAATGAAGCAAACAGCGCTGCAAAAAAGGGAACAGTAGGTCGTCTCATAAAATAAATCAATTTTAGTTTCGAAAAAGTTTTAGC
>Ga0302280_1000931_pt1 | contig 25386 bp, 19 predicted proteins | sample III_Fen_E1_1_FD_198771 | JGI IMG/M metagenome (GOLD analysis project Ga0302280, IMG submission 198771) | Peat permafrost microbial communities from Stordalen Mire near Abisko, Sweden - III_Fen_E1_1 | ecosystem: Environmental > Terrestrial > Soil > Wetlands > Permafrost | place: Sweden: Abisko... | reverse complement strand
AGTTTAAGCTGCTTTGCTTGACCGGAGCATTAATATCTTCAATTCTTCACTTAACTCAGACGAAATCCTTGAAATTGTCCTGCCAGCAAAATTAATCTTCTCAGCCACTTCCGCGAGGTTAGATTGAGTCGAGGAGTTAAGTTCGATAAACTGGAATACCTCCATTAAACTCTTAACGCCTATGATGCTAAAATTGGGTTTCATTTTATGCGCCATTTTCTTTACTTCATCCCAATTCTTACTTTCCTGTGCATGTTTTAACTTTTCAAAGTTTTGAGGCACCTGCGTCAGGAACATGGAAATCATTTCCTTTTCAAAATCCAGGCTGCCATCTGCAAGCTCTTTAAGATAATGCAAATCAGTAACCTTATGGATTATTTTGCCATAAACCGGCTCATTCTCCATTTTTGATTTAAAAGCGAAAGAAGCTATTTTGGAATACAATACTTTTGCATCAAAAGGTTTAGGAATATAATCATTCATCCCTGCATCAATACAGCGAATAGACTCTGAAGTTACCACACTGGCAGTCATTGCTATGACAGGTAAATTACGAATAGCTTCGCATGAATGGCCACGAATCCTTGAGGTGGTTTCAAAGCCATCCATTTCAGGCATATGCACATCCATCAGTACAATATCGTAGGGGCCGTCATTTTCCAGCATTTCAAGGGCAATACGTCCGTTATCGGCAGTATCAACAAAAAACTCAAAGTCGCGGAGTACTTTTTTAGCAAGTAGCTGGTTTATAGCATTATCTTCAACAAGTAAAATCCTCAACCCCTTCAGTTCGGGATAATATTCATGATTATCTTTAATACTTATTTGTTCAGGAATAACATTGCACCTTTTGAAAGAGAGCTGAAAGGCAAATGTGCTGCCTTCTCCCGGCTCGCTCTCTACCCGTAGCAAGCCGCCCTGAAGGGTAACCAATCTCTTGACGATAGCTAATCCAAGGCCGGTACCACCGTATTTACGTGTAATATTGCTGCTTGCCTGGGTAAAACTTTCAAAAACGGTTTGTATCTTATCTTTTGGGATGCCTATGCCAGTATCGGATATAGCAAACTCAATGTCAACTGTTTCAGACGTTTGTTTTATTAATTTTACCGCGATTTTTATCTGCCCCTTTTCCGTAAATTTAATGGCATTTCCCACTAAATTAAACATTATCTGGTTGAGCCTTACCGGGTCGCCGCTAATATATTCAGGAAGGCCTTCGCCCATTGAGTATTGAAGGCTAATACCTTTTTCATCTGACCTGGTTTTGAGAATTTCAGTTATTTGCCTGACCGTTTCAGCAAGACGAAATGTCTTTTGCTCAAACGACATTTTTCCAGCTTCAATTTTAGAATAGTCAAGTATGTCATTGATAATAACCAACAGATGATCACCAGATACTTTGATTGCGTTCAGGTATTCCCTTTGTTCTCCGTTTAGTTTAGTATTTATAAGCACGCGGGAAAGGCCAATTATTGCATTCATGGGCGTACGTATTTCGTGGCTCATGCTGGCAAGGAATTCTTCTTTTATTTTTACAGATTTCTCCGCTATATCTTTTGCCTTAATTAATTCTTCTTCAACTGTTTTCCTATCCGAAATATCCTGAACGATACCTATGAGTTTTACACCCATATTGTAATCATCCATTACCGGATATCCCTGGCTATTTGCATATTTAACCACGCCATTTGGCAATGTAAACCTAAAGTCCGTATTAAATTTTTTTCCTAAAAAGCCATCTTTTATGGCGATCTTTACTTTTTCCCGGTCATCCTTATGTACGCGTTTTATAAAATTGAGATAAGAATTTTTGTACGTATATTTATCAACATTGAAAATTCTGTAAACCTCATCCGACCAATATAATTTTTTGTTTGCAAGGTCCATTTCCCAGTTCCCTATCCGGGCTATATGCTGTGCCTCACCTAGCCTTGCTTCGCTCACGCGAAGTGCATTCTCAGTATGCTTTTTCTCGTTTTCAATGGTTTGCATCCTGATGGTATTACGCAAAACATAGTTAAGGTTTTCGGTGTTAAGTTTGCTTTTGGTAATATAATCGGCAGCCCCCGCCTTCATCATATCTACCGCAATCTTTTCATCCCCCTGTGAAGTAAGGATCACAATGGGCATATCAAAGCCCTGTTTGCGGATATTCTTTAAAACGCTAAGCCCATCTCCATCTGGCAACAGGTAATCCAGGAAGATAAAATCAATATCTTGCGTTTTTAAAACAGATAATAACGAGGAAGCATCACCAATAGAAGTAATATTGTGCTGAAAATCCGTGCTTTTTATAGCACGCAAAAAAATTCGCCTATCCACTTCATCATCCTCAACTAAAAGTACATTGTAAACTTTTTCCATAATCAGGCAATTTCACAAAGCTGCCAGTAGCTATTCAGCGTGGCAACTGCATTAACAAAATTTTCAAAAAATATAGGTTTAATAATATAACCGGCAACATTGAGGTCATAAGCTGTCATTTTATCACTTTCTTCGTTTGAAGTAGTTAATATGAAAACGCTTATAGCGTGCAGCTCCTGGTCCCTGCGTAATTCAGCAAGAAACTCAAGGCCGCCCATTTTTGGCATATTTATGTCAAGAAGGATGATTTTAGGCAATGGGCTTATAACAGGTACGCCATTGTTACCCCTAAGATTATCAAGGCCTTCCAGCCCATTTCTCGCTATAAAGAGCGGATTAGTGATTTTGTTCTTCATGAAGGCACGTTTCACGTTCATAATATCAACTTCGTCATCCTCTACTAAAAGGATATTAATCAGGTTCTCAGGCATTCTCTCATGTATTTATTTAACTTAAACAAATTTAACTCACAGGCCCCATCCTTCCCTTCTTTTACAAACCACTATATTACAGATGTAAGGTTTTTGGCAAAATAAGGCCTGAATTCACATTCAGTAAATTTACAATGCATTGCTTTACAATAGTTTAGAATATTAACCCTATCTTCTACTTCAAAGAAATCAGTGTAATATACCTATCAATTAAAGGAAGTTTTAGTGGAAAAATTCGCTACAACATCATTTTCGTTACCAATATTTTGAGTATTCCAGGTAAAAATAAATTTTGCACCTTTTCCCGACTGAGATTCAAGACGTATAGCGCCGCCGTTTTCCTCAATAATCTTTTTAACAATGGTAAGGCCAATGCCTGTACTCTCTACTGTGTCTTTTGATTTTAACGTTTGAAATATTGCAAATATTTTTTCATGGAATTTTGCATCTATTCCCGGTCCATCATCTTCAACAGAAAACTCACAATGCTCATCGTATTTAGTTGCACAAATGGTGACTCTGCCGTCTTCCCTTTCGTGGTGTTTTACAGCATTGCCTATGAGATTTGAAAAAACCTGCTGTAGTTTTATTCTTTCTGCGTAAATATACATAGTGTCTGCCTTAATTTCAATATTGAAATTCCTTGGTGGTGATAGCATTTCCACTATATCTTTAAGAAAGTGATTTATTTCAATTTTTTCTGTTAAAGTGGTATTTCTGCCAATGCGGGAATATTCAAGAATGCCATTGATCAGCATTTCCATCCGTTTTACGCGGCTTCGCATTAAATCCATATTCTGTTTCGTTTCAGACTGCAACTTATCACCCAGGTCTTCCTCGATCCATTCAGAAAGGCTGTTTATAGCTCTCAGCGGGGCTTTAAGGTCATGTGAAACAATATATGCAAATTCATCCAGTTCCCTGTTTTTAGCCAGTAATTTGTCTTCCGTATTTTTCCGTTCAGTGATATCAATAAACGTTGCTATGGTCCCAATAACTTCATTCTGATCATTATATAATGGAGAGCCGCTCACAAATACCCATATCTTTTCACCGTTCTTACGAATAATCTGCACTTCATAGTCATCGGAAATACCTTTAAGGCGTAATTTGCTTTTATCGAGAATTTTTTTACGGGTAGTTTCATCAACAAGGAGTTTAAGAGGTTGATCGCCTTTCATTTCTGAGGCATCATAGCCGGTAATTTCAAGAAACCTGTCATTGGTAAATTGCACATTATCATCATTATCGACATATAACAACCCCTCATTCATTGTTTCGATCAGTTTACGGTATTTCTCTTCATTATTTTTAAGGCTTAACTGGGTATGTTTAGAATCAGTAACATCACGCATGAAATAAGAAGCCCCTGTTATTTTACCATTTTCAGTTATTATTGGGTTTATTGTTACTTCAAAATAAATATCTTTGCCATTCAAATTATCACCCCACTCAAAGAAAACCTGCTCGCCGGACAGAACTTTTTGAAAAAATGCATAATGAAATTCTCTGCTCTCCTGCTTCATTAATTCAAATATATACCTCCCTGGTTTTAGATCAATTTTGTAATAATCATAGAATAACTTTAAATATGTATTATTGACAGCGAGTACTTTGCCTTCAGTATCTAATGACCATATTGCATCTTTAGTATTCTCTATGATAGCCTTTAGATTGGCTTCACTTTTCATCAGGGCCTCTTCCGAAAGCTTCTTTTCAGTAATATCATTTATCTGTGCATGGCCTACTTTTATTCCACCATCTATTGTAAAGTAAACATTCACGTCCACAAAAATTTCCGTGCCGTCTTTCTTTACGTGAATCGACTGCCCCCTGAAGTTGGTAAGGTTGTTTTTCCTTACATATTCAGCAAGATCCTTTATCTTATTTTTTTCCTTTGGTGAGCGTACCTGGTCAAGCGTTAATTCTAAAAACTCTTCTCTAGTGTATCCATATATTTCAATTGCAGCAATATTTACATCAATAATCCTATATTCTTCAAGTTCAAATATAAATTTGGAGAAAGGGCTGTTTTCAAAAATGTTCCGGTATTTCTCTTCTGAAAGCCTTAGCGCTTCCTCTGCCATTTTCTTTTGCGTAATATCATTCACTAAAGCTAATGCAACCATTTTTCCATTATCGATAATAAAAAACACATTTGCATCAATACACATCAGGTTTCCGTCTTTCTTTATGTGCCATGCTTCACTTTTATAAGTGCTAATATTGTTTTTCTTTGCTTCTACGTATAACTGTGCTACTTTTGTTTTTTCCCTTTCTGAGCGAAGTTGCTCAATATTAAGGCTTAAAAACTCTTCGCGCGTATATCCGTATTTTTCTAAGGCGGCGTTATTAACCTCTACTATATTAAAGGCTTCCAGATCAAAGGTGTACATTGGGAAAAGGTTATTTTCAAACATAAACCTGTATTTTTCTTCTGACCGGCGCAGGGTTTCCAGGGCAGCTTCATTTTCTTTATTTCCCCCTGAATAATAAATATCGGTTCCCGCAGCCTGACCAGCAGTATAATTATCTTTCCCTAATATTACAAATTGATAATTCCTGTCTTTGAATGCTTTGTTGGCAATGAGGCCAAAGCATAAAAACATAGTAAGGGCCCAGATAAATTCAAAACCCTGGATAAAATAGAAATAATGAATAAAATGAACTGACCATATTATAAAAAATACGATTACAATTGATCGTGTTTTTAGTTTATTAAGCATAGAATTCTACGTAAGCAGGGATTATTGATTCCCACTTCAAAATTATGGATTTGAAAACAATGATACCTTCGAAAAACTGCTCATCTATACAGATGTAAGATTTTTTATATACGGTTGAAAAAAAACATTTTGATAATTGACATGCATGCATAATATATTAACATGCAGCATCTTAGCATTTATCAATTCTCGTTAAATATCTAAAAACTTAAATAAACCAGGTGGGATAAAAAATAAAAAACAGACCTGTTATTAAAAAAAAGTAATTTAATTCGATCCATAAGTATATTGGCTTTCCCGCAATACAATAAACAGACAGAAAAGTTACCCCTTTTCTGGCAATGGCCTTTTTGAACCCCTCTAATCAAATTTTAATATGATTCTAATATCATTTTAATATCAGCCTTGTAATTTGAGTGCGGTTTAGACAAAATATTTTCTTGTGTTATTAGATTTTTAGTAAATTTCCCTTTTCGGGGAGGGGGAGAGAAGGCCTTCTTCCCGGATTGGGAAAAATACTTCATTTACGAAGCAGCGATAAGAGATGGTTTCCACATTTTTTTATCGAAGATGAGGATAAGTATGATGATGATTACATTAATCTCTGCCCAGAGCACATACGGTGCCTGAGATTGGCTTTGGAGCGCTAAAAATGGAAAAAAAACCGGGAAAGCATAAATTATTATTCTCATTAAGACCATTAGCAGCAGACTATGGCGGGTATTGATGTATATCCAGGCCATAATGACTGATAAAGAGATAAGAGATAGCATGATGATCCAGAAAGGAAAACCTTTGAATACAAAATCAGCCCCCCACATTGAGGGGAGATAAAACAAACTCCATATTATCCCGCAGAATATACCTGAAACAACCGGGGAGTTTTTATGAAGCAAGTCAGTGAGTGCATAGGCCCGCCAGCCTATTTCTTCAGCAAAGGCAAAAAAGGGGATCATTAAAAGAAAAATGGGTTTAAAGATGCCGCGGTCTTCATAGACAGGCACATATTTAGTAAATTCAGGAGAAACTTTGAGGCTAAGGTACATACCTGCAAAAGGAATAAGAATAGCCAATATATACCATTTTGGTTTCAGCCTTATCACGGCCATGCCGGAAAAGAGTTCGAGGATGCCCCTGTCATCATCAATAAGTGCAGCAGAAATAAACGCCGCCATGGCTGGGCCACAAAAATAAAGGAGCATCACTACGACAGGGATATTATCAGCATTGTACTCAAGGCTGTTTATGCGGCTCCAACTGTAGGGCACAAAACCAAAAAAAATAATCAACGCCGTAAACAACGCAAGACCATAATATTCGCGGGCTATTTTCATAATTTAAATTCTAAACTACAATTTGAAACACTTAAGCGGACATTCAGCCTTCATGTTTCGATATTAGCTTCAAATATGAGGAATTTATTTTGGAAAAATGGAAATGAAAAAGAAACAGAAAAAGAAAGGAAATGAACGGGGCAAAAAGAACCCGGAAGCGAACGCTTCCGGGTTACAAAAAAATGCTTATGAGAATGAATGCTAAATCTTAAATACCTACTACACATTATTCCTAATGCACTCATTAAAGCATAAGCATGGAAGGTGAAAAACCACCTGCACTGATCCTCAAAGCAGGTCAAAGAACCCGGAAGCGGGCGCCCCCGGGTTTCAAAAAAATGCTTATGAGAATGAATGCTAAGTCTTTTATTTTTTCAAATCGTCGTATTATAAATTGTTGGAAAACTATTTTATACTGCCCCGGAAAAAACCAGGTCATTATCGTTAATTACCTCATAATCTGATATAATAGCAGCCCTTTCAGCTACGGCCTTTAATTCACGGACATTTCCCGGCCAGCTATATTCCAGGAGGTTTTCCAATACATCCTTCGAGAATGTTTTTTTGCCCAGGTTATTAGAAGCGCTAAACTCCTTAAGGAAATGTTTGGCAAGTATGATTATATCATTTCCACGATCACGCAATGGCGGCAGGTGTATAAGGAAACCCTGGAGCCTGTAATATAAATCTTCGCGGAATTTTCCTTCTTTTACCATTAGTCCAAGGTTCCTATTGGTAGCAGCTACTACCCTTACATCCAGTTTTATTTCTTTATTTCCGCCTACCCGCGTTATTGTTCCTTCCTGAAGGACTCTTAATAACCTGCTTTGCAGGTGAATGTCCATTTCACCAATTTCGTCCAGGAAAATAGTGCCCCTGTTGGCTTCTTCAAATTTTCCGATACGCTTGCCATCAGCTCCCGTGAATGAACCTTTTTCATGCCCAAACAGCTCGCTTTCGATCAGGTCTTCAGCGATAGCAGCCATATTTACAGGTATATAAGGCTCCCTTTTGCGGGTAGAATTGTAATGGATTACCTTGGCCACCACTTCTTTGCCGGTGCCGCTTTCGCCGGTGATCATTACCATCATATTGCTTTTTTCTACTTTCTGAATTAGCCTCAATACATTCAGCACAGGCTGGCTCTCACCAATTAACTGCGAATATCTCTCCCGGTCAATGATCCTGCTTTTCAGGTCTTCTACTTCCTTACGGAGGTTTACATTGGAAGTCAGATTTTTGATAGAGTTTGTAAGCTCAACTATGGCATTTTCTTTTTTAACTATATAGTCCTTGGCACCATTCTTATATGCTTGTACCACTACCTCCACATCATCCTGGCCCGAAAGGAAGAGTGTCGCAATATCTTTATTATACGTATTGATCTTTTTCAGTATCTCAATGCCGCTCATGTCAGGCAGATTACAATCAACCGAAACTATATCCGGGTTCATATGAAGGTGCCTTAAGAAATCGGCCCCGCTCTGAAACAGAGTAACATCGTAATCTTTTTCTTTTTCAAGTGTAAACTGTAACGTTTTCCCAAAAATAAGGTCATCCTCGACCAGGAATACTTTTGTAAGATAATTCTTTTCCATTCTCTAAGCTTTATTGTATTATTAAATTGTTGAATTTCTGCTATTTAGTATTTTATAATTTTATGTGTTTCTTCATCGCTCCCATTACGGGTAAGCTGGAGGAAATAAATTCCGCTTGGCAAGCCTATATTGTCATTGAACTGGAAATTGTTTTCTCCCTTTTCAGCGGTTATTGCTTCACGATAAACCACCTGGCCTGCAAGGTTTGCAATCAGCATCTCTACCGGGCCGTTATTGTCCTGGCTAAAAGATACATTGAAAGAACTTGTGAATGGGTTCGGCCCGATCGTAGTCTGGTTTTTGCTCGTTGTTCCCTGTGAATTAATTTCAGCAACGGCGGAATAAACAGATACACCATTATAATCTACCTGTTTTAACCTATAATAGGTTATACCTACTTGGAGATTGAAGTCGTCAAAAGAATATGTTAATTCCTGGGAGGAAGTACCTGCCCCTTTTACGGTGCCAATATCAGAAAACGAAGTGCCATTATTGCTTCTTTGAATATCGAAATAATTATTATCAAGTTCACTCCCTGTAGCCCAAGTAAGATGAATTTTACCTGGCGACGCAACGGCATTGAAGTAAAGAAGAGTAACAGGCAAGGGGTTGTTTCCGGTAATAGAGCCAAAAGTAAAAAAGCCATCAGGGGTGATCTTGGTAGTCGATGTAATAGTAGATGAGTCAGAACTAACGGATGAAGAAGTATCAACCAATATACCGGAATTATTTTTAATAACAGAAGCATTGCCATAGTTTTGCCACAGTTTAGAGGTTGCATTCCAGGATGCAACTACCATATTCTTTCCGCTTGCTACACCACTTTCTACAGCGTGGTTATATACCAGGCTTACTATGGTTGTTGCCGTACCGCTAGCCTTTGTGAGCGACCAGTATTCTTTAGTGCTAACGTTCGATAATGTATTGTCAAAACTTATTGTATTACTGTAGCCTGAATAAAAATATTCTGCAGTATAGGTTGGTGCACCTGCTGATGGTTTTGAAATAGACAAAAGGCCCAGTTTGTCACCCTTGCCAATTGGGAATGTAAATGCTGAGCTGCACTGCTTTGTTACGGGCCCATCAATAAAAGAAGCTGTACTCATGCCAGAAACGATACAATTTTCGCTAAATGCAAGTACATTCTTAGAAGAAGTTTGCAGAATACCCCTGATAAATTTCATACCACTGGCGATAGTGGAAGAACCTTCCATAGAAAGCTGCGGAGAAGTAGCGAATGTGTTATTTAAAGTGACTGTATCAAACTTAAAAGTATCTTTTCCAGGGCTATACCCCATCGGAAATATTTGGGGCGCAGCGCCGGAAAAAATTAAATTTGAACCGCCGGTGCATGTCAGTTTTCCATAATCAAGAGGGGATGCCTGCCGTACCATATTACCTTTCACATTTATAGTTGAACCTGTACAGGTAATATATGATTTGGTAAATGTAGTGGCACTGAACATTATGTCCTTCCAGGCATTTAATACGGCTCCATTTGTCATGGTTATATTCGCATTTCCGCCGCCTGATTTATAGGATATATATATAGTGTCTTTCACTGTGGTTATCGCGCTGTTCTTCATTTTTAAGGCTATGTTGCCGGAATTTCCACTTTGTAATAATGTCATATTTCCGCCAACTGTTAAAACAGCGCCGGTATCCATCGTAATAGATATTCCACCGTCGCCACCAGTGCTGTTCAGAGATAAATTGCCAGATACAGATGCATTAGTATGAGGATTCATTGTGAATCTTATAGCAGAAGAAGCGCTTGAACGTGTAGCCGTAAAGGAACCGCCCACTATAAACGAGGAGTTATTTCCGGTGAGGGTAACATCAGCATAGTTTGCCGTATTATTGCCATTAAGCTTCACATCTGAGGAGGTGATCAATTTCTTCCCATTGGAAATAGTAAGGAGGGCATTATTTTTACCGGAACCATATACTGTAATACTTGCGCAGGCCTCATTTTGGTTTGCTACCGTGATCGCACAACCCTGGATATATACAATATCGCCTGCCTGAGGATAAGTATTAGCCGGCGCGCCACTAAATCCTATAGTTGACCATATAGCCGGGTTTTCCCAGTTACCTGTTTTTATAGAATAATATGTAGTTGAACCTGCTAATGCCTGCTTTACATTCCCAACATTAAAAACGAATATCATTGCTGCTATTATCCCTGTGGCTAATCCTGCCGCTGCTCCAACTATCAATCTCCGCTTTATTCTCATTCTTTGAGAAGACTGCGGCTTCAATAACACTTTAAACTTCATCGTTTTGTAAATCTTTAATCAATACTTTTACATTTAATTAATCTAAAAAAGGGCGAAAAAAGGCCTACGTTATCACTATTCTCAGCAACAAGTATCGCTACCTGCCCTATACACCTTCTGCCTTTTTCCGCCCCAATCAACAACCTGTATTTAATTAGTGGACAATGGACTCAAATTTTATTCCACCCTGGTTTCACTATTATCTACTGCAATAGCGTTACATTACCATTTTTAAATTCAGCGCGGCCTTTATAGTCAAAAGCCGTTACTTCATATAAATAAACACTATTTGGCATTATTTCCCCTTTAAATTTTCCGTCCCATCTTTTATTCATATTATCAGTTTGAAAAACGAGTTCACCCCATGCATTGTAAACCAGCATTTTAAATTTATAAATATTAGCCCCACTTACACCAAAACTGTCATTAAGGCCATCTCCGTTGGGCGTAAATGCATTAGGAATATATAAGGTCATTGGAGGAATGATTTCAGCTATGTTTGATACGCTTTTGACAGTTGTATCTCCTTCTTTATAAGCAGTAACCCTGTACTTTCTTATTCCGTTTTCTACAACCTCCTGCGCCTCACAAAACTTGGCTATCAAAACCATGAAGATAATTAATACAATATATAAACCCCCGTTAAAAATAAATGGCCTAGCTTCTGCAGCCCCTCTTTTCCCTCTCCACATAATCCCTGCGTCTTTAATTACAAAACAAAACTACAATGCAGGTAAAGGCTGATTCCTGCAATTAAAGCAGGCCATATGCCATTGTAAGGTTTACACGGATATTCAACTTTATTGGGAAATAGTTTTATGTCTCAATTGTTGGCATAGTTTTGAATTTCAATATATTAAAAGAACAATTACATTTTTTTCCGGGTATGTGTACAATGAAATTTTCAGATGAAATCTTGAATATTTTACTGCTTTTCCATTAAAAAATGAAGAATAATATATCACCCTTTATTACATTATGGAATTGCTGATATTATAAATGGTACTAATCGCCATATATTATCAATTCCTTCATGTGTTTTCTTGTTAAAAATTTAAGACCAGGACTATTAGGCTTTGACCTCAATTGCTTTTAATCACCATCTTCTTATTTAGAAGAAGTCTAAATTAAAAAAACATAATGATTTGATTATTTCGTACAAGATTAAATTTTAAATTTGCCGCAATTAAAAGCAGGCATGAATGCTTGCCGAACTGATTTAAGAGGTTATAACTATATGTTAATTAAGTCAAAAAAGACAAATTTTCGCTTCGCTTTATTACTAATCCTTTCCTTTTTTATTCTCAGTTCTGCTCATGCAGCTGATGCTGTAAAAGGAAAAGAGATTTTCACTAATAACTGTACATCATGCCACATGCTTGGTTCAGTATTGGTTGGGCCAGACCTAACCGGTGTGAAATCCCGTTGGAAAGATGAAGCAAAACTCATCGCTTTTGTTAAGAACTCACAGGAGGTAGTAAAATCTGGTGACTCATACGCAAGTGCGCTGTTCGATAAAATGAATAAGGTCATAATGCCTCCACAGCCATTAACGGATGACGAAATAAAAGATGCTCTTGAATACGCAAATGCAGGAAGCTCTCCTCAACCTGAACAAGCGCAAGCTGTCGTTTCTACCCCTCAGCCAACTACTATGCCTAATGGAGATGCAGGCACTCCGGTACCATCCCCGGTAAATTCAGAAACAACATCCCTTGGTATGTCTTATACCATGTCAGTGATTATACTTGCTACTATTACTGTTATACTATTATATGTAATATACCTCTTATCCCGCACCAGAGCCAATGTAACCCGTGTTCAATGGGAAAAAGAACATCCGGGTGAAGAATTGCCTGCAGGCAGATGGGAGCGAATAGGTGAAAAATGGGGCAAAAAATGGAAAGGCATTTTTTCCGGCATGAATCCTTACTTTGTAGTAAGTGCTATATTCGGAATCTTTTTTGTCATATGGGTGTGGCAATGGTATGACAGGGCACAGGATCTTGGCCTGCAAATTGGCTACGGGCCGGAACAGCCAGTAAAATTTTCTCACAGGCTGCACGCAGGGCAATACGGTATTAAATGCCAATACTGCCATACCGGCGTCGAAAAATCTAAGGAAGCTAATATCCCTTCTGTAAATATTTGCATGAATTGCCATAAAGGGATCAAATCAGGTCCGCAATACGGCAAGGATGAAATTGCAAAAGTGATTTCAGCCTATGAAAACAAAAGGCCTATCAAATGGGTAAGGATTCACAATCTCCAGGATTTTGTTTTCTTCAGCCACCAGCAACACGTTGTGGCAGGTAAGCTGCAATGCGAAAACTGCCATGGCAAAGTGCAGGATATGGAACGCGTAAATCAGCAGACTACCCTGGAAATGGGCTGGTGTGTTAACTGCCACCGTGAAACTAAGGTGCACACAGAAAACCCATACTATGCCAAGACTTATGATTTTATTCAAAGCCATAAAAAATATACGGTAGCGCAACTTGGCGGCCTTGAATGTGCAAGATGCCACTACTAAGAATGGCTCGTAAGAACGATTATAAAAGCTAAATTGAAGATATTAACAGAATTATAAAGTTCTGATAAAAAAGCATCACAAAGAATGGAAAATAAAGATCAGAAATACTGGAAGGGGTTAGATGAACTCAACAATGAACCTGAGTTTGCAAAACAAAGGCAAAATGAGTTTGCTGAAAAACTTCCATTAGGCAATATCCTTAAAGAAGATGACCTTGGTTTAAATTCCAACAGGAGGGATTTTCTGAAATTCATGGGCTTTAGCATCACTGCCGCAACAATTGCAGCCGCATGTACGCGTACCCCTGTGAAAAAAGCAATACCTTATCTTATTAAGCCGGAGGAAATAGATCCGGGTGTCGATAATTTTTATGCTACTACCTGTAACGGATGTAATGCCAACTGTTCACTTTTGGTGAAAACACGTGAAGGAAGGCCTATAAAAATTGATGGTAACCCTGACTCTCCATTCTCTCAAGGTGGTGTTTGCGCTACTGGCCAGGGAACGGTACTTAGCCTCTATGATAACGGACGTCTTCCTAAACCACTACGAAATAAAGAAGAAATAACCTGGGAAAACTTAGACAAACAGGTTATAGCCCATATCAAGGAAAGCATTGCTTCAGGAAAAGGCGTACGAATCCTTTCCGGCAGCATCAACAGCCCTTCCACTTTAAGTGCGATAAAAGATTTCAGCACCAAATACCCAGGCACACAGCATATCATGTATGACGCTGTATCTTACAGCGGATTGCTTCAGGCACATAAGCAAATGTTTGGTAAAGCGCTGATACCTGACTATAAATTTAACAAAGCAAAGGTAATAGTAAGCTTCGGCGCCGATTTCCTCGGTACATGGCTTTCACCTGTTGAGTTTACAAAACAATACTCGGCTGCTAAAAAGACAGAGGTAAAAGAAGATTATCCTATACATATGCAGTTTGAAAGTAGGTTGAGCCTTTCAGGTTCGAATGCTGATATCAGGGCTACATTGAAGCCTTCACAGGTTGGACAGGCTTTAACTTCCTTGTATTCCAAAATCACAGGTGGTTCCGGTTCTTTGGAACTTGCCGGCAATACAATTTCACATGCCGCAAATACCTTATTGAAATATAAAGGACGTTCAATAGTTATAACTGACTCAAACGATCCTGATCACCAGGTAATCGTTGCTGCTATAAATAATGCTCTTGGCAATTACGGTTCTACGCTTGACGTGGTTAACCCATCCTATCAGAGGGCAGGCAACGATAAGGATATGATACAGCTTGTAACCGATATGAATGCCGGCAAAGTGGGTACGCTTATCATTTATGGTGTAAATCCTTCTTATACCTATCCTGATACTGACGCATTTAATAATGGCCTGAAAAAAGTAGACAATACCATTTCATTCGCAGGAATGATGGATGAAACCTCTCAAAATATAAAATACATTGCCCCTGACCATCATTTCCTCGAATCATGGGGTGATTCCAACCCGAAAGAAGGTTATTACAGCCTTTCTCAACCAACTATTACTCCGATATTCAATTCTCGTGCTGCGACCGAAAGCTTTTTGGTATGGGCTGAGGCTACCGAGACCAGCCATTATGACTATTTGAAGAAATACTGGAAAGAGAATATGCTTTCAAAACAGAGTCAGTATAGTGATTTTGAAGATTTCTGGGAGCATATCGTTGAGCATGGATTTTTCACCGGCAAAGGAAACCCGGGAAGCCTTACTGCCGCCAATACTTCATTAGTAAGCGCTTCTGTAAACAAGACGTCTGCTCAGGTTGCTTCTAAAAACCTTGAAGTAGTATTATATGAAAAAGTTGCCATCAGGGACGGCCAAAACTCAAACAACCCATGGTTGATGGAGTTGCCAGACCCAATTTCTAAAGTTAGCTGGGACAATTATGCATGCCTTTCTGTAAAATGGGCTGACGAACATAATGTAACGGACCTTAATGTTATTAAGATCACTGTAAATGGAAAAGCAGTTGAACTGCCTGTTCTTCGCTCGCCTGGCCAAACATATGGTACTGTGGGTATTGCATACGGATATGGAAGGAACTATGGTAAAATAACTGTAAAAGATGCTTCCGGGAACAATGAAGAAATAATTGCCGGGAAAGTAGCCAATGGCATAGGTGCCAATGCCTTCCCCTTTGCTGCTGTAAGTGGTGAATCTATTCTCTATAATGGCGCTACTGCCGAAATCAGCAATACCGGTAAGAATTACGAACTGGCACTGACCCAAACCCACCATAATATGGAAGGGCGTAATTTAATACTTGAAACTACAATCGATGAACTGCCGAAGTACAAAGCCAAGGAAGCCCTGGGTGAAGTAGGCAGCGCACAACTTATATCTCTTTGGAAAGATTACCGTTTCCCTGCCCATCATTGGGGAATGGCCGTAGACCTGAACGCCTGTACCGGATGTAATGCCTGCGTAGTAAGCTGTCAGGCTGAAAACAATATCCCTGTTGTTGGCAAAGATGAAGTACGCCGCAGAAGGGAAATGCACTGGATACGAATTGACCGATATTACAGCGTGGCAGAAACAAACCATGTTTATGATGATACCAAATATCATGACAAGCATCTGGAAATTGATGCTATGTATGATAAGAATAAAATTGACTACGAAAACGTAAAAGTAGCTTTCCAGCCAATCATGTGCCAGCATTGTTCTAATGCACCATGTGAAACGGTTTGCCCAGTAAGCGCCATATCTCATAGTTCTGAAGGCCTTAATCAGCAGATATATAACCGCTGCGTTGGTACAAGGTATTGCGCCAACAACTGTCCTTATAAAGTAAGAAGATTCAATTGGTTCAGGTATTTTACAAATAGCCAGTTTGACTATACAATGAATAATGACCTGAGCAGGATGGTACTTAACCCTGATGTAACTGTGCGTAGCCGTGGTGTAATGGAAAAATGCAGTTTCTGCGTACAAAGAATTCAGGCAGTTAAACTTACAGCCAAAACTGAAAGCCGTATGCTGAAAGACGGTGAAATAAAGACCGCCTGTATGCAAACCTGCCCTGCAAATGCGATTGTGTTTGGCGACCTGAATGACCCTAACAGTGAAGTAAGTAAATTATTTGCTAACAAACGCTCATATAGCATTCTTACAGAACTGAATACAAGGCCAAATGTATCATACTTGGCCAAAGTAAGAAACAATATTGAAGATTTAGCTTAATATTATAGTAAGCATTAAATAAAAATATAAAGGATAACCGATTATGCACTTTGAATCTCCTGTAAGAGAGCCCTTAATTTTAGGAAAAGATACAAATTATCATACCATTACGGAGGATATTTGCATTGAAACCGAAAGGAGGCCATCCAAATATTGGTTTATGAGTTTCGGCCTGGCGCTGGCAGTTTTAACGCTGCTTGCCTCATGTATTACCTATACCATTATGACGGGCATAGGCGTTTGGAACTTAAATAAAACCATAGGATGGGCTTATGATATTACCAATTTCGTATGGTGGATTGGTATTGGGCACGCCGGTACTTTGATCTCTGCCATCCTTTTGCTTTTCCGCCAGCAATGGAGAACATCTATTAACCGCTCCGCTGAAGCAATGACGATATTCGCTGTGTTCTGCGCCGGCCTTTTCCCTGTTATTCACATGGGCCGCGTATGGAATGGTTACATGAACTTACCATTGCCAAATGACTTAGGCCCGCTTTGGCCAAACTTCAACTCTGCTCTTTTGTGGGACGTTTTTGCTATCAGTACATACCTTTCCGTTTCCGTTGTATTCTGGTACACCGGCCTTATACCTGACCTTGCCACTATGAGGGACCGCTCTAAATCAAAAGCAAGGAGAAATGTGTTGACTTTTTTCAGTTTCGGCTGGACTGGTTCTGTAAGGCACTGGAACAGGTTCGAACTTGTCTGCCTTATTTTGGCAGGCATAGCCACTCCACTTGTGCTTTCAGTACATACTATAGTAAGCTTTGACTTCGCCACTTCGGTACTTCCTGGATGGCATACTACCATATTCCCCCCTTATTTCGTAGCGGGGGCTATCTTTTCTGGCTTTGCTATGGTACATACGCTGCTTATTATTGCAAGGAAAGTGATGCACCTTGAGAAATATATTACCATAGGCCACCTTGAAACAATGTCTAAGGTACTTATCCTTACCGGTGGTTTAGTAAGCTTAGCTTACGGCACCGAGTTTTTCATGGCATGGTATTCCGGATATGGTTATGAGCAATTTGTATTTATGAACCGTCTTTTTGGCCCTTACTGGTTTGGCCAGTGGTCGATGATCGCATTTAACTCTTGTTTACCTCAGCTATTCTGGTTCAGGAAAATTCGCAGGAACCCTACAATCACCTTTATTATGGCTGCCTTTATCAATGTAGGTATGTGGTTTGAACGTTTCGTGATCATTGTAATGGGTATCCATCGTGACTTCCTTCCGTCAAGCTGGGCAATGTATTCCCCTACATGGGTGGAAGTTTGTATATTCATTGGCACATTTGGACTGTTCTTTACCTGCTTCCTGCTGTTCTGTAAATATTTGCCTGTAATAGCTATAGCGGAAGTCAAAAGCATATTTAAGATTACAAGGGGGGGTAAGCCCGTCGGTGCACTTGTTGGCGCTGATGAGCAGGATTACAATGGCGATCTGGCATTTGAACTGGCTGCCCAGGCAAAAGCAGCTTCTCATGGCAATGGGCACAGCAATATAGAAATGATGGATATTGGAAAAACGGGGCCTTCACATTAAACGATTATTCTAAGGAATTATGATAAAAATAAAAAAGACCGATTGCATTGTTGCCGTTTTTGACGATGATACAACATTGCTCGGGGCACTAACTAAAGCAAGGGAAAAGGGGTTTAATATCCTTGATTGCTTCACCCCCTTCCCTGTTCACGGTATTGAAAAAGTTTTGGGTATAAAAAGGTCTAACCTCGCTGTTGCTGCATTTGCTTTCGGTAGTTTCGGTTTTCTGCTCGCACTTACCATGATGACTTATACAATGACCTTTGATTGGCCTGAAGACATTGGCGGCAAGCCAACCTGGCCACTTACATCTATGGTGCCGATCCTGTTTGAGCTTACTGTACTCTGCACTGCTTTTGGAATGACCATTACTTTTTTCTGGACATGTAAACTTATGCCTGGTGTCATTCCGGTAATTTATGACAAACGTTCAACAGATGACCATTTTGTAGTGCTATTTGCCAAAGACAAACGTGAAGCAGAAGTAAGGGAAACCATGCAGCAAAATGGTGTGAAGGAAATGAAGGAAGACCAATACATTACACATAATTTCCCTGGCCCGCTGCCAATAAAACTGAGATAATGATATGAAGATTATTTTAAGATATACTTTATTTTTAACTATAGCAGGGCTTACTGCATGTAGTTACAGCAGGGATCCTGAGCATAATTATAACCCTGAAGACCCGGGCTTTGAATACAACCTGACCACAGATATGTATTATTCAGTTCCCTACGACCCGGTGAGCCAGTGGGATTTTAATACTAACCATTATAACCCTGACAGCATAAACGAACGTGAACCTGCCAAAGGAACCATTGCATGGGGAAAACTGGACTATTATTTCAGGTACCCGAATACTAATGACGGGTATGAGGCTGCAGGCAAAGAACTTCATAACCCAGTTACAAAGAATGACTCAACGATGGCTGAGGGCAAACGCCTGTATGAAACATATTGCTGGCACTGCCACGGCCTGGAAGGTAATGCTGATGGCCCGGTAGCAGCATTCATAAAACCACCTAAGTTCAGTGACCGCCTCCCTACTATCACCGAAGGTAAAATGTTCTTTTCTGTAACATACGGAAAAAACCTAATGGGTTCGCATGCTTCACAATTATCACCAACACAGCGCTGGCTGATAATAAACTATATACAAACCCTGACCAAAGCAGCGCCTGCCGCAGCAGCTACTGCGGAAGCCCCTAAAGATTCTGCACAAACACAACGGCAACTAAATAACTATTAAAAATTTACGCAGTAAATGGAAACAACTCAGCATATTACCACCATCAATGAGAAAGTGGTTTTTAGTGGCAAAGGTAAAGGCATAGCGCTTGGCATCAGTGCAGTTGGCCTGATTCTCGTCCTTGTCGCCGTATTTGCCCGTCCCTCAGGTGTGCCAGAAGAAATGTACAATACAAGGCTTTGGGCGAATTTTCTTTTAAGCAATTTTTATTTTACCGCCATTGCAGCCACGTCTGTACTTATCATAGCCATCCAATACCTGGCTAATGCAGGTTGGTTTACAGCCCTGTTAAGGATACCTCAGGCTATTTCGGCATGGTTACCATTTGCATTTGTTTCATTTCTTATCATTATTCTCAGCTCTTTGGTAAGCAACCATGGCGGTATGTACTATTTGTACGTGTGGAGCCACCTGGATGAAGTAAAAAAATCTGAATTATTAACTGCAAAACAACCATGGCTAAATATGCCATTCTTTGCTATAAGGATGATTATTTATTTCGGGCTATGGATATTGATCTCCCGAATGTATGTAAAACAATCCCGCCTTGAGGATGCGAATGGTGGGATCTTAAATTTTAACCGTTCATGGAAACTTTCTGCTTATGCACTTCCAGCTTATGGTGTTACTTTCAGCATGGCATGCTGGGACTGGCTCATGTCATTGGAACCTGAATGGTACAGCACTATGTATATGGTAAATGTTTTTGCAAGCGCTTTCGTACTGACATGGGTTGTTATCGCTCTCATTGCGATGATTCTGCAATCAAATGGTCATATGAAGTTTATCAATGAAAACCACTACCACGACCTTGGCAAATTCATTTTTGCATTCAGTGTTTTCTGGGCATATACCTGGGTAGGCCAGTTTCTTTTGATTTGGTACGCCAACCTTCCTGAAGAAATAAAATACTTTAAATACCGCTGGGCCACTTACAATTGGCATATGCTTTGGCTGACTAACCTTATAATGAATTTTGTTTTTCCTTTCCTTTTTCTGATGATGAGAAACGCAAAACGCAGGACCTGGTCTTTAGGCTTTGCCGGGGTAATATTACTCATGTGCAAATATTCTGACTGGTATCTTCTAGTTATGCCTAAAATTGTTGGCAATGCTGCTGGCTTTGGTTTCCCTGAAATAGGCTTTTTCCTGCTTTACCTTGGCTTATTTGCCTTCGTGGTAGGTAATGCCCTCTCTAAAGCAAATATTGCCCCTTTAAACCATCCTTACTTAGGTGAAAGTTTACACCACGAGATATAATCAAAATGACGTGATATAAAAAAAGGCCGGGTATAATACCCGGCCTTTTTTGTTTTTATTCAATTACTAAGTTTTATTCAATCTCAAGTAATAGCATTAGTTTCCCAAAATCAATTACTGCATTATATTTTACAAGCAGGTCGCTCCCTACCACGCCAGCAATAGAAGGCATGTCAATATTTGAATAGCTGGTATTTACGTGGCTGAGATCCAGTACCCCTACCTGGAAGTCACTTATTGTTAAACCACCGATAGCAAAAGAGTCAACGATAGCTATATAATTTTCTACACTGTTTGTGCCAAGGCCTGTAGCTTTATCTTCATTCGCTTCCATTTCAATACCGGCATGGAGCATTTTAATTGTTTCCATATCAAAAACCGTCCGGGAGGCACCCGTATCGAGCAGCATACGCGCGTCATGTCCATTAATAGTGATCTTGACAAATATATGATAGCCATCTTCTTTAATGTGTAGAATTTCTAATGGGATAGAGGTTTTACTTTTCATTTTTATCTCAGTAGTCCTCAGGGTAAAGCCATTCCACCACTACCTCAGCGACATTTGCTTCAAGGAGTGGTTTTATTTTATGAATACGTATCTTTATCGCTGAAACTTCAGGGAATAAAGTAATTAATTCCTGCCCAATAGCCCTGGCAGCCCCTTCGAGGAGATTATATTTGTTTTGCATACATTTATATACGACAGATAATACGATCTCATAATCTATTGTATTTGCTATTTTATCAGATATACCTGGTTTCTTTAGAGAAACACCAAGCTCTATATCTATAAGGCATTTAGTTCCAATAGTATGCTCTTGTTTGTGTACGCCAATTTTGGCTATTAATTCTATGCCTTGTAAAGATATTTTCCCCATCAATAAAAGTAATTAATTTGTAAAGTTATTGAATTACATAACTATCCGGCTTTAATGCCAATTTGCATACATATCCCACCCAGCCGCCAACAAAAATACCAAGTGTAGCGCCAAATATAATATCTACAGGAAAATGCAGGCCTACATATATTTGCGCGAAAGATACCAATGCCGCCCAGGTTAATGCAAATGGAACTATCCACGCCATTCTTTTTCTAAGTACCACAATAAGGAAAACAGAAATGCCAAAGTGGTTGGTAGCGTGAGTAGAAGGGAAACTGGACCCGGCTCCACAAGGCACGAGGCTGCGTACTATAAAAGCTAATGAAGGGTCCTGGCAGGGGCGCAGTCGCAGGAAATGCCCTTTAAGTAGATGGGCGCTAAGCTGGTCTGTAATAGCAAAGGTAAGGACGGCAAAAAGAATGATATAAACACCTTTCATCCTGTAGTTTACGATAAGGAAAGCTGCAAAAAAAACATACACAGGCGTCCAGAAAAAGGGGTTCCTGACAAGGGGCATTACTGAATCAAAAAACGGATTGGCTAAACCGCTGTTTATCCCCTGAAATGTGCTTTTATCCCAATCTAATAATGACATATTTTAATTTAACGCTTCAAATTTATACTTATCCTCCGGTTTTTAATAATTATAAGGAAAAACCACATTCTTAAATATTAAAGCCGTTGATTTCCATTTAGAAACAGATTAGGCGCGCATTTAAGGTATTATTATTAAACTTACCCTATATTTGCACCTCGAAAATAAAGAAAATAAGTTGGCGTTAATAAAATCAATTTCAGGGATTAGGGGTACTATAGGGGGCAAAGCGGGTGAAGCGCTTACACCGGAAGATATAGTACAATTAACTGCTGCATATGCCGAGTGGGTAAAAAAAAACAGCCCGCACAAAACAGTTATAGTTGGCCGCGATGGCCGCATTTCAGGCGAGATAGTTAAACGCCTCGTGATAGCTACATTGCAATCATCTGGTTTGAATGTCTATGACCTTGATTTGTCCACCACGCCAACTGTAGAGATGGCTGTAAAGGATGAAGAAGCAGGGGGTGGCATCATTATCACTGCGAGCCATAACCCCCGCCAGTGGAACGCGCTGAAACTGCTCAACAGCAATGGTGAATTTTTGTCCGGAGATGCCGGCAAAGAGGTGCTTGCAATAGCAGAATCGAAGAATGTTGATTACGAAAAAATTGAAGGTCTCGGCACGGTAACCCGCAAGAAAGACTACATCAATAAGCATATAGAAAAGATCCTTGCACTGCCTTTAGTTGACAAGGAAGCCATTGCAGCTCAGAATTTCACGATCGTAGTAGACGGGATAAACTCTACCGGAGGTACTGCTGTACCTAAGCTGCTGCGTGCACTGGGCGTTGAGAACATATATGAACTATATTGCACGCCCGATGGCAAATTCGCCCATAACCCGGAACCGCTGCCAGAAAACCTTAGCAGCCTTTCCAATGAAGTGAAATTCAGGAAGGCGGATCTTGGTATCGCCGTGGACCCGGACGTGGACAGGCTTGCGCTTGTATGCGAAGACGGCAATTTTTTCGGGGAAGAATATACCCTTGTGGCCGTAGCCGATTATGTGTTGCAGCATAACCCCGGCAATACCGTTTCGAATCTCTCTTCTACCAAAGCCCTGAAGGATATAACCGAGAAACATAAACATAAACACTACGCCTCTGCCGTTGGCGAGGTACATGTGGTTGCCAAAATGAAAGAAGTAAACGCTGTTATAGGCGGGGAAGGCAATGGCGGCATCATATACCCTGAAATACATTACGGAAGAGATGCTCTGGTAGGTATAGCCCTGTTTCTGACCCATCTGGCGAAAAGCAAAAAAAGCTGTTCTGTATTACGTTCACATTACCCAAATTACTTCATCTCTAAAAACAAGATACAGCTAGATGAAGAAATAAATCTCGACAATGTCCTTGACAAAATAAAAGCGAAATACAAACACCTGCCTATGAATACAGAAGACGGTGTGCGTATAGAGTTTGAAAACGACTGGGTGCACCTCCGCCGCAGCAATACCGAACCCATTATCCGTATCTACTCTGAAAGCAGCAATAATACGACAGCTGAACACCTTGCCGAAAAGATAATACTGGATATTAAAGCGTTTATAAAGGGGTAAGTTGTGCAAAATTTTATTTCTATACTATAATAGAATGAAAATAGAATAGAATTTCGATTTTCAAAAATCAAATTGCTAAAATACAAGCACTTAAAATTTTGCCCTGGTATTATTAGAATAGATTTGCACAAGTTAGCATCCCATTCGCCCCAAACAGCGTTTTTGCATCGTCCCGTCAACCAAACAAAGCCGTCACATTGTGGAATTTTTTGGCCGATGTATGCCCGAATTGAAAGACTCAAATTGCCAGCCAAAAAATATCCGCAATCCCCTCGAACAATGTCCCATTCCCTCTAAAATAGAGGGAAATAGAGGGAGAAAATTAACCGCCTCATAATTAATAGATTATAAGCTATCTGAAAATTATTAGAGGCCAGTTTGCTCAAAACAGCGTTTTTTTAAAGCCCGGCAGGCAGAGGCTAAAAATGCAATTTACTAATAAATAGACAGTTGTGAATTTTTATCCTGGTACTTAAAATGAATTTTTCAATTATTAGAGGCCAACTTGCTCAAAACAGCGTTTTTACCACGCACTATCCACCAACCACCATCCACTTTTTTCACAATAAAAGAACCGCAAGCAGCGGTGATGCCCACCCAACACAGACGGGACGAAATCGTTTTTTCGCATGGGAAAGTTACTAAATCTTTCTGACATTTCCAAGTATAGCTAAAGTATAAATAGAAAGGGCAGGCAGTTAACGGGTAAGCCAGTACAGGCAATTTATCTTCATTTTATTGAAAAAACAAGGTATTGGCACTGCTATTTCTTATTTAGACGCGTAAGAATACTAATTTTCTATCATCCTTTTTCATAATATATTTCTACATTTGAATCAAATAGATCAAACAACGCTATATTTAAACCTCAATTTTAAAAACTATGGAATCACAAAACTTCACTCTTTTTAGATTCGTTTCGGCTGTTCTGTGTTTTGTGGCTATTACAAAACCCTCGTTTGGGCAGCTAATTGGCACGTATACTATAAATCCTTCAGCTTCAGCCTCATCTACCAATTACAAAGATTTTCACTCTGCCGTGGCCGACCTTGACAGCGGAAAACGCTATGACGGCGGTACTGCTAATGGCAAAGGCGTCAGTGGCCCGGTTGCATTTAATATTGCAGATGGCAGCTATAAAGAGAAAGTGAACATTACCTATATCAGTGGCTCCTCTGCTACCAATAATATCACCTTCCAGAGCAAAAGCAAGGATAGTACTAAGGTGATTTTGTATTCCCCTTCTGATTATTCTAAAACGACTAATTATACCTTACAGATAGACAGCACCCCTTTTGTTACTTTCAGGCAAATGACTATACAGAGAACTGGTACTTTATTATATGGGCAGGTTGTAAATATGTTTGGTTTGCTTGAAGATGATACATTTTCAGGTTGCCGGTTTTTAGGCACTTTTTCATCAGGACTTCCGTCAAATATTGTTATGACCCTGACCAACAATCTTGATATTGGGATATGCTTAAGCGGGAATTTGGTTCGTTACGGTTATAATGGATTGGTTTGTAGTGGTTCCCGTTACATTAATAGCAATTTGGTTTTATCAGGGAATCAATTTGATAGCGCTGAAAATGAAATAATATCCATAGTTATTGATAGCGTCACCTTTATAAAAAACATAATTACAAATTCTACCAGGGGTATCTCAATAAGCGCTTATTATGCTGCCTTCTATAGTAACACAATGCAAATTACAGGTATTTACAATCAATATTCGGTCGGCGGATATCATATCGCCTATTATAATAATACGTTAATGCTTGAATGTCAAATCAATTACTCTAATGGATTTGCATATAC